>Ga0222423_1000349_pt1 | contig 36611 bp, 28 predicted proteins | sample 3A0metagenome_FD_182472 | JGI IMG/M metagenome (GOLD analysis project Ga0222423, IMG submission 182472) | Enriched microbial communities from leaf-cutter ant dump, University of Wisconsin, Madison, United States - 3A0 (version 2) | ecosystem: Environmental > Terrestrial > Nest > Insects nest >...
GTCGGTGCCCCGCGAAGTAACAATGCCTTTTGCCGTTATACACAGCTTTTTAACCGGTTGATATCGCGCTACGCCAATCCATTCCGCAAAGGAAGATTCCATGGGGTGCGCCAAAGCCTGATTATAATGCGTATAATTGGAAACGCTGTCTTGTGCGGCATAGGTAAACGGTCTTACGATGTTTGCTTCCGCGCGAATATCTAAATTAGACAATGTAAAAGCATTGAAATATTGCAGTCCTAATTGTATTCCGTATTGATTGCGCCAGTCGCCTTTTCCGATAGTGCTGAGATCTACACCATTGAAATAACCTTGTCCGTATAGTTGTAATGTTTTTAGGGCAATAGCTTTAAAGTTAATACCGATTGCGGTTTTGTCGGAACTGCCCGTTGCCTGTGCCAGCGTTCGATAGAAAATTACGGGAATTAGGTAGCCCACATTAAAATGATCTGCCTTTGCAAAGACCGTACTTTCAAAAATGCCGAGATTTAACCAAGGGGTAATATCCATGTTGATTTGGTGTAGGCTGGCGTATTTTTTGGGTAAAATGCGATCATAACCTCTGGTATAATCATTAATCAGTTCCATAAAAAGGTTTTGGTAATGCAGTTTACCCAGCCTGCTGCGCAAACGCAAAAATGTGGCTGCTGCTCCTTCATCCGAAAGAAAAAGACTGCGCATTCCATCCCCGATAAAATTTTTATCATAACCGAAAGTTACATTCAGATGATCGTTGATGGCATTGAAATCAAAATATCCTCGCGCTAAGAAAATGTCATCTACGCCGCTGCGCAGTGCAAAATAATCATTGCCTGGAGATGCCTGATTGCGGCTTTCCCAAGCCTGTATATAAGACAGTTGTTTTTCCTGATTATCACCCAGCATGGTATAAAATCCGATGCGATTGCTGATCCTGCCTCTTACTTCCAAGCCACGAAGATTGATATATTTAATGTCCTTTTGACTGCGTTCATAAGCAGCATGAAAATAAATAACCGGATTAACCACCAGAAAAAAGTTGTCGGTATGGATATGCAGCAAATCCGGTTGTTTCTGATAAAAATATTTCAGTACGGGTTTTTTGGAATCTATCGCACCGTCATCTCCGTCTGCGGTTGTAATCCATTCGCCGCTGATGGATAATGCTCTGGAAATATTGTAATTGTCAATATCGCTCAGGCTGCTTTGCCCGAAGGTGTACGCTTTGGATAGCTGATGTAAAAAAGACATCGCTTCTTTTCTGGAAACAGGTTTCAGGGTGGATGAAAAATCCGAATTCAGTTTGCCGGAAAGTGCTTCTAACCGATCCAGCAAATGGTATTCGTCCGTGCCTAAGGGGAGGTAAGTGGTTTGTGCAAAAGCATGAGCTGATGCTATCAGTGTAAGTATTAAACCTAAGTATAGTTTTTTCACAAAAGCCGATATTGAGCCTCAAATGTAGTAAAAAAGCGTATTCTTTTGTATGGCTGTGCCATAATATCAGCAGGATTCCGGCTTGCTTTATCGGTATGCTGTGTGCATGATCCTGCATATCCGGTAGCTATTCTTTTACGAATCTTGAGGTCAGTTCCCTGTTTTTAGTTTGAACTTTAAGATAGTAGATACCCTGCGGAAGGAATTCAATATCTATAGTATTATTGTCGGTGGCAACCCGGCACAATTGACCCAAAGTATTGTATATTTTTACCTGTTGCAGCTTTTCATTTGCGGGGAGCTGTAACTGAATTTTGTCTTTAGCCGGATTAGGATAAAGCAAGATGTCTTTATTTGCTGTTTTTTCATTTAATCCCATGCCCGTACAATCACCATAACGGTACATTTCACTACCGTTATTCCGAATTGTGAAGATGCAGTTTCCATTATTGCTCTTCCCTAAATGTGGAAAATAATGGCCGGCGCTCAGGTCAAGTCCGCCCTCAAAATTGCTCCAAGTAATTCCACTATCCACAGATATGCGAAATGCAGTATTGCAGCCTACTGTAGCCGCTCCGTCATTAGCTGTGATTAACACTGCCCCGTTTGAAACCATGGCAAATATCTGACAAAACGCATCAGCAAAATATTCAGTAGCCGTACTGTCCCACGTTTCCCCTTCATCACTGCTGGAGAAAAGCCCCTTCCCGGCAACAGATGAAGCAAACAGCTTGCTGCCCAACCGCTGCACGCCCCATATTCCCGGATTCTCAGGAAAACCGGCGCCGGCAGTAAAGGTATGCCCGTTATCCGTACTTTTATAAACGCCGTTAGATACGCCGCTCAAAAACAGGTTGCTGCCATCCCTTAAAAAGGAACGTACTTCACTACTGATTCCGGATGACAAATTCCAGGTATCGCCGTAATTGTTGGAATAAGCGGCGCCGCTACCGGAGGCGCTCTCATATGCTGCCACAATCGTGCCGTTGCTCGATTCGACAATATCCCAGAATTTTGCTGAATCCGGCAATACTGCAAGCTCTGACCACAACAAACCGCCGTTTGAACACTTGAACAGACTTCTGTCGGTGCCGACATATAGGTCACCGCCACCGGCAACAAGAACGCTGGAAATTTTTTCACCTTGAAGGGCTTCAACGCCTGATGTGATATTCATCCAGTAATCACCGTTATCAATACTCATAAATAGCCCCAAATCCGTGCAGACGTATATTTCGTTTAGAAAACCTCCTTTGATAGATCGGGTCTGGTTTCCGGTTACGGTATCATTACCCGAGATCATATATTCGATCGGTATCCATTGTGCCTGAGCCTGCGCAACTATGACAAACAAAATTCCTAAGAAGGAACTGACTATTCTTTTTTTCATTGTGTAAAAAATTTAGATAAAATATGTTCATAGAGTATAAAATAAATGTCTTTAATTCTTTTTTAGTTCATTGAAATTTGGTTATTTCCTCGGTAAAAATATAGAAATATTTTTATTTATTGGAAGATGATTTTTTGAAAAGACTTTTAGTTTCGCAGTTTTTATGTTATTGCCTATGGCAATAAATAATTCAGCTTTCGCCGTTGTTGTTATCAATAGAAACGGGCTTTAACCCGTTTCAAAAAAACGTTTCAAAAAAATTTGCCATTTTTCCCACCGGTTAAAACCGGTGGCTATTGATACCGCCCGCAACATTCGGATGTTATCAATAGAAACGGGCTTTAAACCATTTCAAAAAAACGTTTCAAAAAAATCTGCCATTTTTCCCGCCGGGTAAAACCGGTGGCTATTGATACCACCCGCAACATTCGGATGTTATCAATAGAAACGGGTTTTAACCCGTTTCAAAAAAACGTTTCAAAAAAATCTGCCATTTTTCCCGCCGGGTAAAAGCGGTGACTATTGATGCCGCCCGCAACATTCCGGGTGTTATCAATAGAAACGGGCTTTAACCCGTTTCAAAAAAACATTTCAAAAAAATCTGCCATTTTTCCCCACCGGTTAAAAGCGGTGACTATTGATACCGCCCGCAACATTCGGATGTTATCAATAGAAACGGGCTTTAACCCGTTTCAAAAAAAAGTTTCAAAAAAATTGCCATTTTTCCCACCGGGTAAAACCGGTGGCTATTGATACCGCCCGCAACATTCCTGACATTATCAATTGAAACGGGTTTTAACCCGTTTCAAAAAAACATTTCAAAAAAATCTGCCATTTTTCCCACCGGTTAAAACCGGTGGCTATTGATACCGCCCGCAACATTCGGATGTTATCAATAGAAACGGGTTTTAACCCGTTTCAAAAAAACATTTCAAAAAAATCTGCCATTTTTCCCACCGGTTAAAAGCGGTGACTATTGATACCGCCCGCAACATTCCGGGTGTTATCAATAGAAACGGGCTTTAACCCGTTTCAAAAAAAACGTTTCAAAAAAATCTGCCATTTTTCCCATCAGGTAAAACCGGTGGCTATTGATGCCGCCCGCAACATTCCGGGTGTTATCAATAGAAACGGGCTTTAACCCGTTTCAAAAAAACGTTTCAAAAAAATTTGCCATTTTTCCCACCGGTTAAAACTGGTGGCTATTGATACCGCCCGCAACATTCGGATGTTATCAATAGAAAAGGGCTTTAACCCGTTTCAAAAAAACATTTCAAAAAATCTGCCATTTTTCCCACCGGTTAAAACCGGTGGCTATTGATACCGCCCGCAACATTCCGGGTGTTATCAATAGAAACGGGTTTTAACCCGTTTCAAAAAAGCCTTGCAATTTTATTCAGCTTTCGATCCTCAATACAGTTTGATTAATCTCTTTTTTTAGTTCATTGAAATTGGTTTACGCCGGAAAGCGTCCCGAATCCACATAGTTTTCCACATTTTCTAAGAAAACAATTTTGTTGATAATAAAGCTTTTCTACATCTTTGCTTGAAATTGTTGCCGGAGTTTTTAGAATGCTTATAAGACTATGAAAATAGTTATCCACAATAAATTGGGGTAATCCACATATTTTGGGCGAATATCCACGCTATAGTGTAAAAGCCTTACCTGTCCTATCTTTCGTTAAATTTTCTTTGTGGAAAAAATAATCATTTATATTTGGTGGGAATTAGTGGGAATTTGTGTTATTTTGTGTCATAATTCATCCTGATTCCTGATATGACTGGCTTTTTTGGCGAATTTGAAGTGTCTATGGATGCCAAAGGGCGTTTTTTGCTGCCGGCAGGCTTCAAAAAACAACTGCCTGAAGGTAGCGGAGAGGCTTATGTCGTATTGCGGGGAATGGAGCAATGTCTGAACCTCTATACCATGGAAGCCTGGGAAGTACTTATTCAAAAAATCAGCCGCTTTAATGACTTAAATCCCTTAGTGCAGAAATATAAGCGCTTGCTTTTCTCAGGTTCCACACGTTTAGAGCCGGACACCGCAGGAAGGTTGCTACTGCCGAAACAGCTGCAGCAACATGCCGGCCTTAAAAAAGATCTTATTTTTTCAGCCCAGAACAACCGTATTGAATTGTGGGACAGTAAAACTTATTACGATTACCTGAACGCCAATGCCGCTGATCTCAGCAGTCTGGCCAGTGAAATCAGCGGACCGGCATATCTGGATCCGTTTTAAATATATATAAAAAGATTTTTGAAATACCGTGTCAGACTATCATACATCCGTACTCTTAGAGGAATCCGTGGATGCATTGTGCATCAGGGAAAACGGTGTGTATGTAGATTGTACCTTAGGAGGTGGAGGCCATACCAGAGCTATTTTAAATCGCTTGGGGCCAAAAGGTACATTGCTGGCATTTGACCATGATCCGGATGCCTGGAATAATATACCCGATGACCCGCGGGTGATATTGATCAAGGAGAACTTTCGCTACCTAAAACCTTATCTGAAGTTCTATAAATTTCCCCATGTAGATGGCATTCTTGCCGATCTGGGGGTGAGCTCTTTTCAATTTGATACCGCTTCCCGTGGTTTTTCCATCCGCTTTGATGCCGACTTGGACATGCGTATGGATAACAGACAGGAAAAAACGGCTGCCGACTTGCTTAACAGCTATTCCGAAACCCAACTCCATAAACTTTTTGAACAGTATGGAGAGGTGCGAAATGCTAAAACACTGGCACAGACTATCGTTGCTAAACGCGGACAAGCAAAACTCCGAACAGTAGAACAGTTGAAGCAAATGATAGCGCCATGTATAAAAGGAAATGCTCGAAAATATCTGGCCCAGGTTTTTCAGGCACTGCGTATTGAGGTAAATGGAGAAATGGAGGCATTGCATGATTTTCTGGAGCAAACACCGCTTTGCTTAAAACCAGGCGGAAAACTCTGCATCATCACCTTCCATTCGTTAGAAGATCGCATGGTGAAGCAATTTATGAAAACAGGCTCCTTTAATGCCGTAACAACGGATGCCTTCGGAAGAAAACAACAGGAGCCGGCATTTAAAGTGCAGAAAGATATAGTGCCCTCGGATGAGGAACAAAACAATAATTCAAGATCGCGCAGCGCAAGATTGCGTATCGCAGAAAAAATATAAACAAACAAGATTTTGCCCCAGGAAAATACACATACCGGAGAACAGGCTAAAAGAAATTGGCGTGAGTTAGTGGACAAAATATCCTACAACGGTATCGTCCGCAGTATTCCCTATATACTTTTTGTGGCCATCTTGTGCACACTTTATATTGCTAATACCAGCAGAGCCGTATCCCTGATGCGGGAACTGGCAATTAAAAATAAAGAATTGAAAGAACTGCGGTGGCAATACCTTGATGTGCAATCACGCCTCATGAAAGCTACCTCGGAATCTCAATTGACATTAAGAGCGGCAACAATAGGACTGAAACCGCTCGATAAACCACCTTTTGAAATCAAGAAAACCGTAAAACCTACGCCGGAAAAATAAATTAAACCGATTACGCAGAATTGGATATTAAAAAAGACATACGATTTAGGGTGTATCTGGCTTTCACCGGAATACTGATACTGGCAATAGCCATTATCGTAAAGGCTGCTGCTATTCAGGTAACAGAAGGAGAAGAACTGCGTCTGATGGCTCAAAAAGCTCATACCCATAAGGAGAAACTGGAGGCCGAAAGAGGCAATATTTATGCCGAAGATGGTCAATTGCTGTCTTCCACAATTCCTCAATTCAATCTGAGAGTGGATTTTAAATCTATCAATAAAGATACCTTCCATCATTACATAGATTCGTTAGCTTCAGGACTGTCCCGAATTTTGGGCAATCAAAGTAAAGCCTGGTATCAGCAGGCACTAAAAACCGCATTCCGTAATCAGGAGCGTTACTGGCTGCTGCGCCGAAATGTGCCTTATTATCAATATCAGGCCATTCGGGAATTACCGGTTTTCAATAAAGGGAAAAATCTCGGCGGTTTCATTGTGGAACCTAATCCTAAACGGGTAAATCCTTACGGAATGCTGGCATATCGTACGATAGGGCTTTGGAGAGAACATGTGGACAATATCGGCTTGGAACAATCATACGATTCGGTACTTTCCGGAAAACCCGGAAGCCGTATTGTACGGAAAACTACCGGCGGCGTGTATGTGCCTATGGAAGGATCGGAAGTGGATCCTGTAAATGGACGCGATATCGTTACTACCATAGACATGAATATTCAGGATGTAACGGAACATGCCCTGCTGAATATACTAACGCAATATAATTGTCAGTTCGGTACCGCTATCGTCATGGAAACCAAAACCGGTAAAATAAGAGCTATGGCTAATTTGGGTCGCCAGAAAGACGGCAGCTACTGGGAAGATTTTAATTATGCACTTATCCCTTCCGAACCAGGTTCTACCTTTAAACTGATGTCATTGTATTCCCTGCTGGAAGATGGATATGTAAATATTGATGATATTGTGGATGTGCATGGCGGTATCGCTTATTTTGGAAGACAACGTGTAATAGATGACCATACCGGATTGGGTAAGATTCCTATTGTGGAGGCTTTCGCTAAATCATCCAACGTGGCCTTTGCCAGCCTGATTAATAAATACTATTTCAATAATCCAATGAAATATATTCGTCATCTGCAAGCTTTAGGATTGGATAAACGTACCGGTCTGGATCTTGCCGGCGAACGACGTCCTTTATTGAAAACTACAAAAAGTAAAAGCTGGAACAAAACCACCTCCCTTCCCTGGATTGCTTACGGCTACGAAAGTCTGATTACGCCTCTCCATACGCTGATGGTTTATAATGCCATAGCCAATAACGGAACTATGGTAAAACCTTATTTAGTCAGCGCTGTCAGGGAATATGGTAAAGATGTCCGGGAAATACACCCCACCGTTTTAAAAGATAAAATCGGCAAACCCGCTACAATACGGCAAATGCAGTTGGCGCTGAAAGCCGTAGTGGATAAAGGAACAGCTCGTAAAATAAAATCACCTTATTATAATGCAGCCGGTAAAACCGGAACGGCACAGGTAGCCGATAAAGGTATTACCTACGCAGACGGCGTTCGCCAAGGCTCGTTTATCGGATATTTCCCCTTTGAAAACCCGCAATATACTATTGCGGTTGTTGTACGCTCTTCGCCGCATGGCGCTTACTACGGCGCAGTAGTGGCAGCACCGGTATTTAAAGAAATTGCCGATAAGCTTTACGCCTCTCAGGTCGGAGGATGGAAGGTGCCGGCTTCAACAGAAAAATCCGCACAAGCGGTAGTAGCTAAAAAGGCCATAGGCAGTAATATGAATGAAGTATTGCAAGCTATGGGATTACAATCAAAAACAAACAGACAAGTTGCACAAATAGCCGGTATTTATTATGATGAAAAAGGCCGTTTGCAAATATCCGGTACAAAGATATCCGGTGCCACCGTACCCGATGTTACCGGAATGGGATTGAAAGATGCTTTATTTCTCTTGGAAAATGCAGGACTCAGAGTGCAGGTTGTCGGTAACGGAAAAGTAACTATGCAATCCATAGCTCCGGGTAATACTATAAAAAAAGGTGCATATATACAATTACAATTAGGATAAATAAAAATGACCATAGCAACATTGATACAAAACATTTCTGCCCTATCGGTAACCGGTAATCCGGCAACCGATATCACCGGCCTCATCTTAGATTCGAGGCAGGCGACTCCGGGTTGTATGTTTTTTGCTCAGCAAGGCACACAAGTGGACGGTCATCAGTTTATAGAAGGTGTTATTGCCGGAGGCGCTGCGGCAATTGTATGTGAAAGATTACCGCAACAGCTCCACCCGAATGTATGTTATGTTCAGGTGCAAAATGTTGGGGAAATTACCGGTATCGTTGCCGCCCAGTTTTATGGTCAACCTTCCCGGCATTTTAAATTGATCGGTGTTACCGGTACAAATGGAAAAACTACCGTAGCCACATTGCTCTATCAGCTGTTCAGTCGCTTAGGATATTGCTGTGGCCTGATTTCCACCGTGCAGAATCATATCGGTGAAAAAACCGTTGCAGCCACACATACTACGCCCGATGCTATCAGTCTGCAATCACTCCTGAAGCAAATGCAGGATGCAGGATGTGCCTATGTGTTTATGGAAGTCAGTTCACATGCCATTCATCAGCATCGCATAGCCGGTGCTTTATTTGAAGGTGGCGTATTTACCAATATTACCCATGATCATTTAGATTATCATAAAACATTTGATGCTTATATCCGGGTGAAAAAATCATTCTTTGATCATTTACCCAAAACCGCATTTGCGCTCACCAATGCGGACGATAAACGTGGAGCCGTTATGCTCCAGAATACCGCAGCCCGTAAGGCTTCATACGCGCTTCGTGCTCCCGCCGAGTTTAAAGGACGGGTATTGGAAAACGGAGCTGCGGGCTTGTTGATGGAAATCGAACAACAGCAGGTGCATTTCCGAATGATCGGATGGTTTAATGCCTGTAATTTATTAGCCGTATATGCAGTAGCGCGTTTGCTGCATCAGGATAAAACAACGGTATTGTCTCTGCTCAGTGAAATGAAAGGTGCAGCCGGTAGATTTGAAACTTATATTTCTCCCCGTAAAAAAATTATCGGGATTGTGGATTATGCCCATACGCCGGATGCTTTGTTGAATGTACTTAGCACCATCAAACAATTCGGGGTGCAGGAAGTCATCACCGTAATAGGATGCGGCGGCGATCGCGACCGCAGCAAAAGGCCGCTCATGGCAGAAGTAGCCTGTACCTACAGCACTCGTGTGATACTGACCTCAGACAATCCCAGAAGCGAAGACCCAGAAGCAATTCTGGATGAAATGGAATCAGGATTAAACGTAAGCCAAAAAAGAAAAACATTGCGGATCAGCGATAGAAAATCCGCAATACAAACCGCCTGTAGCCTGGCTGCATCGGAAAGTATTATTCTGATAGCCGGTAAAGGACATGAAACCTATCAGGAAATAAAAGGAGTAAGAAAGCATTTTGACGATAAGGAAGTATTGCTGGATATGTTTGAATTATTATCCTTATAAAAAAATTTTCAGCAGAGATGTTATATTATTTATTCATTTACCTAAGGCAACAATTCCAACTGGCCGGAGCGGGTGTGTTTCAATACATCACCTTCCGGGCATCTATGGCCATTATTCTCTCGCTGATCATTACATTGATTCTCGGTAAAAGTCTCATTCGCTTTCTTCAAAAAAAGCAAATCGGAGAAACCGTGCGCGATCTGGGTCTGCAAGGCGAAGCCGGCAAACGTGGCACACCCACAATGGGCGGACTTATCATCATCGCGGGCATTGTAATTCCTACACTGTTATTTGCCCAGGTCAAAAATGTATATATCTGGATGATGCTGCTGTCCACCGTATGGTTAGGTCTTATCGGATTTATAGATGATTATATCAAGGTGTTTCGTAAAAATAAAGAAGGTCTTGCCGGACGTTTTAAAATTCTGGGACAAGTCGGACTGGGCATTATCATCGGTTTTACCATGTACTATAATCAGCATGTAAGTATAACCCGTGAACTGCCGCCCGGTAAATCACTGGCCGATGTGATTTATAATGATGCCGAATACCCCGTGTCGGAACCTTATACCCGCATTGATGAAAAAGGGGTACCGCGTACTTATGTTCAGGTGCAAACCTCCGTAACCACGCTGCCCTTTATCAAAACGCATGAGCTGAGTTACGCAAAAATTGCATCGGTGTTCGGTGAGCGTGCTGTAGGTTGGTTAACGCCCACCATATACATTCTCTTTGTGATCTTTATCATCACTGCCGTGTCCAATGGTGCTAATATAACGGATGGCCTTGACGGATTAGCTACCGGCGTATCGGCCGTGGCAGGCTTATGCTTCGGCGTATTTGCCTATCTGTCGGGCAATTACATCTTTGCCGATTATCTGAACATCATGCACATTCCTAACTTGGGCGAACTCTCGGTTTTCGTGGGCGCATTCGTAGGTGCCTGTGTCGGATTTCTTTGGTATAATGCCTATCCCGCACAGGTTTTTATGGGAGATACCGGAAGTTTAGCCTTGGGAGGTATCATCGCTTCTTTAGCAATTATTGTGCGCAAAGAAATCATGATCCCAATTATCTGTGGAATATTTTTAGTGGAAAATTTATCCGTAATGATTCAAACCGGCTATTTCAAATATACCAGAAAGAAATATGGAGAAGGTAGAAGAGTGTTTAAAATGGCACCCCTGCATCACCATTATCAAAAGTTAGGTTATCATGAAAGTAAAATAGTAACCCGTTTCTGGATTATAGGAATCATATTGGCCGTTTTCAGTATTGTAACACTCAAACTCCAGTAAAAATTCAGACAAGAAAAATGACGAAAACAGAAGTTAAAATAGTGGTGTTGGGCGCCGGCGAAAGCGGTAACGGTGCAGCTTTGCTGGCAAAGGCAAAGGGCTTTCCCGTTTTTGTGTCTGATGGAGGAACAATTAAAGATAACTACCGTCAGGAATTAGAAAAAGCGGAAATTGACTTTGAAAGTGGCGGTCATACTATGGATCGTATTCTGGAGGCCGATATCATCATTAAAAGCCCCGGCATACCGGAAAAGGCTGCGGTGATGAAAACACTGAGAGCTTCAGGGAAAATGATTATCAGTGAAATTGAATGGGCTTATCATTTTAAAGAAGATAGTAAAATTATTGCCATTACAGGAAGTAACGGAAAAAGCACTACCGCCAGCCTTACAGCGCATCTGCTGCAAGAGGGCGGATTGGATATTGCTCTGGCAGGCAATATCGGCTATAGCTTTGCCCGCCAGATTGCTACCCGACCTGCCCAATGGTATGTGATAGAAGTCAGCAGTTTCCAATTGGACGATATCGTGAATTTTCGCCCGGATATAGCTGTACTGTTGAATATTACCCCGGATCACTTGGATCGTTATGATTACCGGTTTGAAAATTATGTAGCATCAAAATTCCGAATTGCAATGAATCAGCAACAGGAAGATTTGCTGATTATCAACAAAGATGATGCCGTTATTCAGAATTATATCAAACAACATCCCATCAAATCTAAATTACTAAACATAACAATGAACGAGCACAACTTACCACCCAACGAAGATGGCGCTTTTATCAATGATGAATCGCTGCATATCCGTTATGAAGGCGAAGAACTGAAGCAATCCATTCATGAGCTGACCATCCGAGGAAAACACAATCAATATAATACTATGGCTGCAGGAATTTCTGCAAGGGCAACCGGCTTGCGTAATGATGCATTACGAAACAGCTTCGCTTCCTTCAATGGCTTGGAGCATCGTCTGGAATACGTGGCTACCATACGTGGTGTCGAATTTATAAATGACAGCAAAGGCACTAATCTTAATTCGGTCTGGTACGCGCTGGAAAGTATGCGCCAGCCTGTAATACTGATTTTGGGCGGACAGGATAAGGGAAATGATTATAACGAAATAGCAGATATCGTTAAGGAAAAAGTAAAAGCCATTGTTTGCCTCGGAAGAAACAATGCCCCGATCATTAGTGCTCTCGGCGATTACGTAGAGCATATTGCCGAAACGCAAACGGCAAAAGATGCCGTAGCCGCAGCTTATGCTTTTTCGGAACAAGGGGATGTTGTGCTGCTCTCACCAGGATGTGCCAGCTTTGATTTATTTGAAAATTATAAAGACCGCGGTCAGCAGTTTAAAGAAGCCGTACGCAGTCTGTAAAAGAAAAAATAACAACCGGAATAGCCGGTAAAAATGAATTGATCTAAACCAATAAAAGCGTGCAACAGTTACTACAGCGTATAAAGGGAGATAAAGTGATCTGGTCAATAGTGATAATATTATCACTGTTGAGTGTATTAGCGGTGTATAGTGCCACACGTTCGTTAGAATGGCGCAACGATAAAGCATCCGGCTTTTATTTACTCAAACAGATCGGTATTCTCGGAGTAGGCTTGGGAATCATTTACGTGATTCATCAAATCAATTATACCCGCTTTGCACGCTTTGCCGTTATCCTGTTCCTACTGAGTATTCCTTTGTTATTCTATACCTTGTTTTTCGGAACGGAACTGAATAAAGGCTCAAGATGGATTACTATTCCGGTAGCTAATATCACCTTCCAGACTTCCGATTTGGCCAAGCTGGCCATCTTCATGTTTTTAGCCCGGCAATTAAGCATGAAGCAAAAAGTAATTAAAGATTTCAAAAAAGGATTTTTGCCGGTGCTGATACCGGTATTAATTATCTGTGGATTAATTGCTCCGGCTAATTTGTCCACCGCTCTGTTACTGGGCGTTACCTGCTGTATGCTCTTCTTCATCGGTAGGGTAGATGTCCGGCATATCCTATTGCTAATGGTAGTAGGATTGGTAGGTGTAATGCTGCTTTGGGGTATTTCCAAAGCCTTTGGTTTCGGAAGAGGTGCTACCTGGGAGCAACGTATTGAAAGTTATCTGGGGCACGGCAGCAGTGAAGATGATTATCAAATCACTCAGGCTAAAATAGCTATTGCTAACGGCGGGTTTATAGGCAAGGGCCCGGGTAATAGCTGGGCACGGGATTTTCTGCCGCATCCCTATTCGGATTTTATTTTTGCCATTATTATTGAAGAATACGGATTGTTCGGCGGCAGTATTTTGGTAGGGATCTATCTGTTGTTTTTATGGCGCAGCATTAAAATTTTCCAAAGATGCCCTTACGCATTTGGCGCCTTTTTATCCTTAGGGTTAAGTTTTACGTTGGTATTTCAGGCCTTAATTAACATGGCGGTAAATGTACATTTAGTACCGGTTACCGGACTTACATTGCCCTTAGTCAGTATGGGCGGCTCGTCAATTTGGTTTACCAGTATTGCCATAGGAATTATTTTAAGTGTCAGCAGGTATGTGGATGAAATGGAAGGACAACAGGTTTTGGAAACTCAGAAAGCAATTAAAAAAGCAAATGGCTAAAGTGATTATCGCAGGTGGAGGAACGGGCGGGCATATTTTTCCCGCAATAGCTATCGGGCACGCTTTACAGCGTTTACGGCCCGGTACGGAACTGCTGTTTGTAGGTGCGAAAAATAAGATGGAAATGGAAAAAGTGCCGCAGGAAGGGTTTAAAATTACAGGACTTGATATTGCCGGATTCAACAGAAGTAATCTCCTTAAAAATATTACATTGCCCCTGAAGCTTTGGAAAAGCCGCAGAGATGCAAAGAGAATCTTGAATGACTTTCACCCCGATGCCGTTGTAGGTGTAGGCGGATATGCCAGCTTCCCTATGCTCAGTATGGCACAGGCAAAAGGTACGCCCACCCTGATTCAGGAACAAAATTCATTTGCCGGGAAAAGCAATAAAATATTGGGTAAAAAAGCCCGGACAATTTGCGTGGCCTATGAAGGTATGGAACGATTTTTCCCTAAAGAAAAAATCGTCCTGACCGGAAATCCCGTTCGGCATACTATTGCCGCCAGCACCGTGAGTAAGGAAGATGGCCTGAATGCCTTAGGGTTGCAACCGGATAAAATGACCTTGCTGATTGTAGGCGGAAGCCTCGGAGCTCAATCCATCAATGAAGCCATTGCCCTGCATCTGGATGAATTGATTCAAATGGATATGCAGCTGATATGGCAAACAGGAAAGACATTTTATACAACCGCAACTGAAAAAGCCGCTCATCAAAATGGTATTGTCGTAAAAGATTTTATCCGGAATATGGAGTATGCGTATGCAGCCGCAGATATTATCGTATCCCGGGCGGGCGCTATGGCAAGCGCCGAATTATGCATCGCAGGCAAGCCGGTCATATTTGTACCCTATCCTTATGCCGCAGAAGATCACCAAACCAGCAATGCGCTGGCCTTAGTGAAACATAATGCAGCTACTATGGTAAAGGATGTGGACGTAAAGACGGATTTAATCAAAAAAATAAAAATAATAGCCGGAGATAAAAATATGCAGCAAATTATGGCGACAGACATTCGGAAGTTTGCCATCAGAGATGCTGATGAACGTATCGCCGGAAAAATATTGGAACTAACGGAGGGGTCAACTTATGGAAATTGATGGTCTGAAACGGATTTATTTCATCGGTATCGGTGGCATCGGAATGAGCGCATTAGCCCGCTTCTTCCGCGAACGCGGTGCTGCCGTAAGCGGATACGATCGTACCGAAACAGCCCTTACCCGGAAGCTGGCGGAGGAAGGAATGCTGCTGCATTACGAAGATTCTGAAAACATGCTGGATCCGGAAGCGGAATTGGTGGTTTATACTCCGGCAATTCCAACAGATCATAAGGAATTGAACTGGTATCAAAACCATCAGTATCCTGTATATAAACGCTCGGATGTGCTGCAATGGATCACGGAACGCATGTTTGCAGTTACCATTGCCGGAACGCATGGCAAAACAACCATTTCTGCCATGATTGCTCATCTGCTGCGGGAAACCGGCTACGGCTGTAATGCATTCCTCGGTGGTATTGCCGTTAATTACCAAACTAATTATTGGGGAAATGATCGCGCTCTTGCCGTAATTGAAGCAGATGAATATGATCGCAGTTTCCTGAAAATGCATCCTGATATTGCATTGCTTACAGCCATGGATGCCGATCATTTGGATATTTATGGCACAAAAGCAGCATTAGACGATGCTTTTAACCAATATACCCGGAATATTAAATCTCATGGTACGCTTTGGTATAAACACGGACTGCCTACCGGTGGCTTTGCGGAACATGTTGTCAAAAAAAGTTACAGCCTCCAAAATGATGCTGCCAGCGTATATGCACAAAATATCCGGATTAAAGACGGCGGCTATCTTTTCGATGTGCAGGGCGATGACTGGAAAATAGAACAAGTGCAACTGAATATGGGAGGGATGCACAACGTCGAAAACGGTGTAGCTGCTTTAGCCGTGGCTATGCAATTGGGAATTGATGCCGATGCCCTCCGCCGGGCAGTAGCCGCATTTAAAGGTGTAAAACGCCGCTTTGAATATATTGTAAAAAATGAACGTAACGTATATATCGACGATTATGCCCATCATCCGGAAGAGCTGGCCAGCCTGATCAAAAGCGCCCGTTCTCTTTTCCCGGATCGGAAATGCGTGGTGGCATTTCAGCCGCATTTGTATTCGCGTACCCGTGATCTGGCGGATGAATTTGCCCATAGCTTAGACTTGGCAGATGAAGTGATATTGCTGGAAATTTATCCGGCACGAGAAGCGCCTATTGAAGGTGTAAATGCAGCATTAATCGCTTCAAAAATGGGCAATCCTAATCATACCATTTTATCAAAAGAAGGATTAGTGCAATATGCGCGTAATGCAAAACCCGCTTTGCTCCTCACAGCAGGAGCCGGAAATATTGACCAGTTGGTGAAACCCATCGCAACAGCTTTAATGGAGGTATAAATGAGCAGACAAAAAAACATATCATATAAGAAGGTATTCCGGCTTGCCGGAGGTATTGCCTTAGTCTGCATGTTTTTTGTAGTGCTGGTAGCAGCTACACGTCATCAGGACAGCAAGCAGATTCAGGATATTTATGTGAATATCCTGAATGAAAATGACCATTCTTTTATTCAGAAAACCGAAATCATTTCCATGATAAAAAAAGATACGGCCAATAACCCGCTTAACAAAACTGTCGGCAATCTGAATTTGGATAGGATAGAAAAAAAAGTAACAGACAATCCCTGGGTGATGAACGCAGATGTATATATCGACAATAATCAAAAACTGAATGTGGACATCGTTCAGCGTACCCCGATTGCTCGATTGTTTCATACCAATGGCAGCAGCACTTATTTGGATGCTACGCTGCACACCCTTCCGCTTAGCAGCAGCTATGCCTGGCAGGCGCCGGTATTCACCGGAGTGCCATATCTGGGTGAAGATAGTATCAGCAACGGTTTGAAAATGAAAATAGCATACCTGAGTCAGATCATCAGCAAAGACACTTTCTGGAATGCTCAAATCACACAGATTGAGGTTTTGTCGGATCATACTTTTGAATTAATACCTTTGTTAGGTACACAACGGATTCTTTTTGGAGATACCGCTTTTGCAGATGATAAACTCAGTAACCTTTTTACATTTTATCAACAAGTAAGCAAAAGGATAGGGTGGAATAAATACGATACGCTTGATCTGCGTTTCAGAGGACAGGTAGTAGCCCGGCCTTCATTAGGATATGTGCAGCCAGCTATTCAAGATTCAACAGATTCTGCATCATTAACCGTAAACCAAAATCAACAAATGAAAAAACAACATTCACCTTAATCATCAAAATAAAGACTAACCAACCTATATACGCCCCGCCACCAATAAACAGTTGAAACGTCTTAATTATTTAAAATATCTGCACAATGAATAGAAAAGAGCAGCCGATCATAGTAGGCTTGGACATAGGCACTACTAAGATCGTAGCCATGGCCGGGCGAAAAAATGAATTCGGCAAGCTGGAGATTCTCGGTTTGGGAAAAGCCGAATCGGCTGGTGTGAAACACGGTGTCGTACAAAATATTGAACAGTGTATTCGCGCTATTGAGCAGGCTTTGGAGAAATGCCATGTGTCCAATCCCGACCTCGAAATTAAAGATGTGTATGTCGGTATTGCAGGGCAACATATCAAAAGCCTCCAGACCCGTGGGGATATTGTGCGTAACAATGCCGATGATATCATCACTCAAATGGATCTGGATCGGCTGATTAAAGATCAATACAAAACCGTAATTCCGGCGGGAGATAAAATTGTAGATATTATCCCACAGGAATACTTAGTGGATAATACCGCTCCGGTAACAGATCCCCGTGGTATGAACGGCGTGAAAATCGGTGCCAATTTCCATATCATCACCGGTGATAAAAATGCTATAAAAAATATTCACCGCTGCGTGGAAAAGTCCGGCCTGAAGACTATAGACCTGATCCTGCAACCACTGGCTTCGGCTGTTGCTATTATCAACGAACAGGATCTGGAAGCCGGTGTGGCCATTGTAGATATCGGTGGCGGTACCACTGATATGGCTATTTTTCATGATGGTATTCTGAAGCATACGGCGGTGATTCCTTATGCCGGTACCAATATCACCGAAGATATCCGCCAGGGCTTAGGCGTATTGCGCTCGCAGGCGGAACAAATGAAAGTGAAGTTTGGTATGGCATTGCCGCAGGAAGCTAATGCCAATGCCTATATTACCGTTCCCGGATTGCGCGGCATGGAGCCTAAGCATATTTCCGTGAAAAATCTGGCACATATCATCCATGCCCGAATGGAAGAAATATTCGATTATGTGCTGTACAATATCAAATTGGTGAATATGGAGAAAAAACTCCATGGCGGTATTATTCTTACCGGTGGCGGAAGCCGTTTGAAACATATTGTACAGCTCTGTGAATTTGTAAGCGGAATCAATACCCGAATCGGATACCCCAACGAACACCTCGCCGGAAGTGCCGGTGATGAAGCATTGGCCAATCCGATGTACGCTACCTGTATCGGATTAATCCTGCGCGGTTATGTGGATTATGAAAATAATAAACTCCGCTCCGCAGGCAGTAATTCTATTCAGAACCACGACGGCGAAGTAAAACCCATGGTTATGGAAGATGATGATGTGTATATTAAAATAGAAGGGGAAGAGGTGCGGAATGAAGTCAACCCGACCAGTTCGGAAGACGAAAAGAAATGGAAAAAAGAACGCCAGACCAAGATCAATGACAGCATCAAAAAGGTATTTGACCAAATCAAAAATCAATTCATGAGCCTGTTTGAAGAGCCGGGCGATACGAAAATGTAAATCACAAAAAAGTATTTCATCAATCCATAATAATACTTACTAACCCCAAAAATAAAACGACAATGATACATTTTGAAATCCCCAAAAATCAGTCTTCCATTATTAAGGTAATTGGAGTGGGCGGCGGCGGCGGAAATGCCGTAAACTACATGTACAGCTTAGGCATTGACGGTGTGGACTTCATCGTTTGCAATACCGATTCTCAGGCGCTGACGCAAAGTCCTATCCCTAACAAAATTCAATTGGGGCCTCATCTGACACAGGGGCTTGGAGCCGGTGCTAATCCGGATGTGGGCAAACAGGCAGGAGAAGAATCTATTGATGATATCGCCAAAATTTTAAAAGTCAATACCCGCATGGCCTTTATTACCGCAGGAATGGGCGGCGGTACCGGTACCGGAGCTGCACCAATTGTTGCTAAAGTATGCCGCGATCTGGGTATCCTGACCGTAGGTATTGTTACCACACCTTTCGCTTACGAAGGCCGCAAACGTTTGATGCAGGCTCAGGAAGGTATTAAGCAAATGCGCGAACAGGTGGATACCATCCTCATTATATCTAATGATAAACTGCGCCAGCAATATGGCAACCTGCCCTTTACTCAGGCATTTGCCAAAGCCGATAATGTGCTATCCACCGCTGCAAAATGTATCACCGACCTCATTACGGTGGATGGTAAGGTAAACCTTGATTTTAATGATGTACAAACTGTAATGAAAAAAGGTGGCGTGGCCATCCTCGGCAGCTCGCAAGCCTCCGGATCGGACAGGGCACAGGTTGCAGTACAGGAAGCCTTAAACTCTCCCTTGCTCAACGATAGCGAAATTCAGGGCGCAAAATGGATATTGCTGAATGTTACTTCCGCATGTGGAGATTATGAACATACCTTAGACGAACTGGATATTATTCAAGGTTATGTGCAGCAACAAGCCGGCCATACCTGCGATATTATCCTCGGTATGGGGCATGATCCGAATTTGGAAGATAAAATATCCGTAACCATCATTGCTACCGGATTTCAACATAGAGATATCGCAGCAGATCTTCCTGCCGCACGACCTGCTCAGCCGGAGAAAATTATTGTAGAGCTTGGTCAGGAAAATGCAGCAGAACTGATTAACGCTACCGCACAACAGCCTAAAGCAATTCAGCATGAGGACCCCTATGCGCCGAAATTAGCAGGTGCCGATACGCCGGAATATCAACCATTGCCTGTAATAACTCCGGAAGAAAAAAAGCCGGAAATGAAAACTTTTACACTGGATTTCTCCCATAAAAATCAGGAGGAAAGTATGCCTAAACAGAAAGCGGATGCGTATGCAGATGCCGACCAAATGGCTTCGCCTTTTGAACTGATCATTAGAACTCCGGCTAAATCACCCGATGAACCGGATGAAAAAGTAAAGATAGGAGACCGCTACCTGACCAGTCAGGAAATAGAAGAACGCCGCCAGTTTGAAGAACAAAAACGTGCTTTAGAAGAGCGTGCGGAACGCTTGCGCAGAATGAGCTTTAATATTTCCGGTACGGATAACGCGGATGAAATTGAACATATCCCCGCTTATCAGCGCCGTAATAACGGCAGCTTGCCTGAGGATAATAACAACGACCAATTGTCGGGTTATGCAGTACGCGACAATAAGCAAAATAATCTCAGTACCATCAATACCTTCCTTGATGGCAACAAACCTGATTAGTTGTTTTAGATTCCGCTTCAATGGCTAATAAAACGCCCCGGATTTCCGGGGCGTTATTGCTTGCTTTCAATTAGAAAACTTATAATTGCCGTATTATATCCCTATTGGGTGTATTTCATTTTTTTTCGCTAACAGAACATCCCTGCAATCCTCATGTCATGCTGAATGCATCAATAGGGGCATCAATAGGAGTGGGTTTAAACCCACTCCTATTGATGCCCTTTAGATTCCTACGGGAATGACAAGAAGGAGTATATGGGTGCGAAGGTTTGAAACGCACCCATGTTGCCTGTATGGTAAAACATTTTTTTATTTTATTATTTATTACCTCGTTAGGCTATTCCCTATGTTTACACGCGCAGCCGGCCTGGCAATGACTAAACGGAATTTAAATGTAACATTGCCAATCTTTAAAAGATTGGCAATGTTGTTCCCGCTCGTCGTAGCGTTCAAGCGAAGCGGGGTACGGCATAGTAATGTGCCAGATGTGCGGGTGGCACATTGCTACAACCATAACATATTGCTTATCACTAAAGCTGTAAAATGAAATCCCAGGAAGGAGGAGCGATACTGGTAAGAAAAACGGTGAAGCGGTAAAATGAAAAAACACAAGAGGTTATTTGCAAAATATAGCCTCTTGTGTTTTTGCTATTGTTCCATACCTATTAGGAGGAAAAAGCCGTAATTTTCATTTGCTCACTATTCTCTCAATTTTACAAAGTTTTTACTGAAGCGTTTTCCTTTGTTGTTCTGCACTTCCAATATATAATTTCCCGCCGGTAAGGCTTTAATATCCACAGCATCATTTTCAATAGAAGCAGTTTTCACCAATCTGCCCGCTGTAGAATAGATGAACGCCTGGGTAATATTAAGCGGTTTAGCATGGTCAATGTATAACACATCATTGGCCGGGTTAGGATAGACGTGCAACGATTCTATATCTATATGGGCAATATCGGTTGTAGTATCCGTGCTGGGCGAAGGATAAGGCAGGCTGCCTTCTACAATATGCAGATTGGTATTGAAAGTGGTGTCAAACAAATAATCTACAATGCCGGAAGGCCATATTACATGAATAGAGTCGATACTATCTACACCCAGTCCGAAATGTACATTTAATGTATGCATGTATTTGAATCCTTCACCGCTTCTTACATCACGTATCTGCTTACCGATATTGTGGCTGTACAGCTCCACTCTTGCGCCTATTCCATTGGCATTACTCTGTATGCCTTGCAGCGAAAGGGTTATCCAATTATTGTTATTACCGCTGTTGAAACGGATAACATTATTGTTTATCACATCAATAAATCCATCGTTGTTTAAATCGCCACAAACGCCGGGTGCAAATCCTACCTGCACCGGGCTAAAAGTCAAATCATGGTTGTTGAACATTATTTTACCTCCGCCGCCCAATACATCGGCATAGCCGTCATTGTCAAAATCGTAGGTAAGGTTTTCTATATTTAAGCTGGGGCTAATATCAAAGCCACTACCGGCAGTAATGTCGGTAAAGGTACCATCACCATTATTGTGCATGAATTTATGTAGCCCGTCGGTAGAGGAGTTAGCACCTATAAAAGCATCCATAAAGCCATCGTTGTCGTAATCTGCCCAAGCTGCCGACCATGTTTGAACGGGATCTGCCATATTTGCCTCTGCCGATACATCGGTAAATACGCCATTGCCTTCATTGCGGAACAACTGATTGATTTTTGCGGAGGTTTGTCCGCCGCGACATTTTGCAATAAATAAATCGGGGTCGCCATCATTATCATAATCTACCCAAACGGAGCCGTAGTTGCCACCTTCGGGATGATCGCCTAAGCCGCCATGATGCCTTATCAAATTACCATTGCCATCATTGAGATAATACACATTGGTGTCTATATCGTGCGAGATAAAGGCATCTAAATTGCCATCGCCATTGATATCTACCATATTAGTACGTTGGCAGAAAATATATTGGTTGTCGGTAAATTCGGTATAACCGGTAGCATCGTTATTGGCAAAGAGGAATGATGCTGCCGAGCTGCCGCCAAAAAGTAAATCGTTAACGCCGTTTTTATCAATATCTCCTACGGCGATACTCCACGATGGATAATTGCTAAAAGATACGTCAATGATCGTATCGCTAAAACCGCCCTGTGGCAACTGGCGCAGCTGCTCCAGGCTGGCAGTGTTTATATCCAGAATATCGTCAAGATAATCGCCGTTAAGATCCACTACTGCTTGCGCCAATATATTGGTGCTTAATACGCTGTCGGTAAATGTAACGGGTGGATCAATTGGAGGTAATACGGTGCCTTCCGTCAGTAGGAAAGAAAAGCCTTGCGTATTCCATTTGCTATCGAACACAATATAATAAGTAGTGCCTGCCACTGCGTTGAATGTGGCTACCGACATATAGCCATTGCCTAATACACCCCCGTCGTCATCGCCGGTTACACAGCTAAGGTTGCCGCAAGTACCCGTAAAAATACTACAGTCGCTATCGCCATTGGTAGGATTTTGAGACAGATCGGAGCTTACAGTTACGAAGTGGTCGGCAGTAGGCGTGTATGCATACCAGTTGGCTGCCGCTACTATTTCGGGGCCTGTACAGATATTGGGCGGAGGTGCGCCGCTGATATTGCCGCCGGTAGTGTGGTAGCCGATGCCTATGGGCAATGCCGTACTACAGCTGTATTGCGCTGTTGCGACAAATGGCAATAACGCTATTACCGGTAAAAAGAGTAGCATTTTTTTCATATTACAATATAAATTTGAAGGGGATGAATAAATATTAATTACAAGGCGGCAGGTTGTTTATCCATTCTTTGATCATTTCTACCGCTTCTTGGTGCACAATGTTTCGTCCCAATAAAGGCATTCTTACTGCGGGGTCGGTGGAAGAAATGCGGTAAAACAGCATTGATGCCGATGTTTTTTGTGGTGATATAATATATTTCAGCGTATCGTTAATATTTTCATCCGGCATTACGCAAATACCCATATTGTCAGGGTTGGTACTTTCCGAAAATGCCAATCGCAGCGAGCGATAATCGCAATGACCGTTTTCGCTATGACAATGAGCGCAGTTAATATCAAGATAGGAGCGCACTCTTAGTTCCAATGGTTGCGAGGCATCGCTATAGTCTATAGTGGATACTATAGAGGAGGGAAGATTACTATTGTCGAGGTAGCCGGTGTTGATCCATTGTTGTAATTGATTAAAAGCACCGTCGTTGTAGGTAAAATCATTATTCAGATTTTGCGGTTTGATACCTATGGGTAGGGATGTTTCATTGGACTTATGGCAGGTATGACATTCTACTGACGATGGTATTCGGTATGTGTCGTTTAGCATGATGCCGTTTTCGTTTTCCCAGGTAATATCTGTATTGCTACCTTCCATATCCAAATAAGCTTCGTCTTGCGCATCGTTCCATACATATTCTGCAAAAATCCATCCTTCATCTTTTTTTATCATTACCCTTGTTTCAATAATTCTTATAGTATTATTCGGCTGAACATGATCGTAATAAAAATTTTTTATCAGCACACTGCCGGTAGGCATATCCAATATTTTATCGTCTGCTACATATTTTGCCGTTTGTCCCTTGGGCATCCATACAAATCTTTTTTTCAAGGCATAATCGGTAAATAAGGCACTGGCGGGCTTGAAAGGCAATACGTTTTCGTTGGGCTGTTGGTTTTTCAAATCCCCTTTAAAGAAACGATAATCGGAAAGTTTTTTGTAGGGCACCTTGCTCATATCTACTACCACCGAGCTATCATCTATAGGTTCGGGAGTATCCGGAATCGGCTGTTTATCCGGCCGACAGCAAACGATCAGCAATGATGTGATCAATACGAGTAATAAAGCTGTTTTTTTTATGGGCATAGCAAGATTAATTGGCTTAACATTTGCTTACAAAAGTTATGGCAATAAATATACAGAACAAGTTTGGGAAAACATATATTTCCCCAAATTTTATATAGAAGGAGTAAGTTTGCGGAATTAGAATTTAACTCATTTTTCGCCGTTGCGGAAGGCAAAGAACCTACAAACAATCAGAGAACAATTAATTTTACACCTACCTCTACCGGCAATACCCAAAACGATGGCTGCAATCCTAAAAACCGATGCTATCATTATATTTGACAAATGTTCGATTTCAGATTAAAAGTATTTCACACGGCAGCAAAACGGCTCAACTTTACAAAGGCTGCGGAAGAACTTTTTATTACACAACCTGCCGTAACCAAGCATATTCAGGAAATTGAAAATTTCTATAAATGCAAGCTATTTGAACGAACCGGAACGAAAATAAAACTGACTGTGGCAGGCGAAACGCTATTACATCACACCGAAAATATTTTCAATACCTATCGGGATATTGAGTTTGATTTGGCAGCACTAAATGAAAGTGTGAAAGGTTCTGTTAAATTAGGGGCAAGCACTACTGTTGCTCAGTACGTTTTGCCTAAACATCTTGCATTATTCAAACAGAAATTTCCTGAGATCCACATCGAACTTACAGACGGAAATACGGAACATATCGAAAATCTGTTGGCAGACAATAAAATTGATTTAGGTATTGTTGAGGGAAAATCCAAACGACAAAATATAAAATACATACCGTTCATTAAAGACGAAATTGTGCTTTGCACAAGTATCGCAAATAAGGCAATCAAAAAACCGGCAATTGAACTAAGCGAATTGCAGAAATTGCCTCTGGTGGTACGAGAACAGGGTTCGGGCTCGTTGGAAGTTATTGTTTCAGCCTTAAAAAATGTGAACGTAAAGTTTTCACAACTGAATATTGAACTGATTTTAGAAAGTAGTGAAAGCATCAAATCTTATCTGCTTTATTCAAATGCTTTTGCATTTTTATCGGTTCATTCTATATTCAAAGATTTAAAAAACAACGAACTGAAAATTATTGACATAAAAGATTTGAACATTGAACGATATTTTTATTTCATAATCCAACAAGGTGGTTCAAATCATTTGCAAGAACTGTTTTTGAAATTTATGAATCGCGATAACTTCAGGTTATAGAAGATTGCAAATAGTCATTTCCCTACTTTTTTAATGTTGCTGAATTTTGTACTGAAATAATTTTTAGTGCAATGAAAAATATCGGGAATAATAATTCAAAACCGAATCATACAACAAGAAAAATAATCTTTCTCATAACACTCACATTGTGTTTGTATCCGTTTGTATCGCCGCCTATTGCCCTGTTGTTAGGATTATTAATAGCACAATTTGTCGGACATCCTTATTTGCATCTTAATCATAAAGCCACTCATTTGTTATTACAAATTTCCGTAGTCGGTTTGGGTTTCGGAATGAATGTAAGCACCGCTTTAAAAGCAGGAAAAGAAGGGATTTTATTTACCGTAATTTCCATTATCGGCACACTTATTTTAGGTTATTTTCTTGGAAAAATCCTGAAAATAAACGACAAAATATCGTTTCTTATTTCTACCGGAACAGCAATATGCGGAGGAAGTGCGATTGCTGCCGTTTCGCCCGTTATCAAAGCAGAAGAAAAACAAATAAGCATTGCTTTGGGAACGGTTTTCATACTCAATTCCATCGCGCTGTTTTTATTCCCATTTATTGGTGGGCAATTACATCTTTCACAATCGCAATTCGGTTTGTGGTGTGCCATTGCTATTCACGACACCAGCTCCGTTGTAGGTGCAGCAAGCAAATACGGAAATGAGGCACTGCAAATTGCTACAACCGTAAAATTAGCAAGAGCATTGTGGATTATTCCCGTAGCTTTTTTTAGCGGATTTATTTTCAAATCAGAAGGCAGGAAAATTAAAATCCCGTATTTTATCGGCTTATTTGTTCTTGCGATTATTGCAAATACCTACATTCCCTTTATACAAAAATTCAGTAGTGCTATTGTGCAGATTTCTAAATCAGGGCTAACAGCTACACTTTTTCTGATTGGCTGTGGACTATCTAAAAAAACATTAGCTTCTGTGGGACTAAAACCCATTTTACAAGGACTGACATTATGGTTGATCATCTCTTTGACAACGCTCTTAGTGATACTTTATTCGTAGTTTGACGGATAAGGGCAGGAGGAGAGCATAGACTTGTGTATAAAATTGATAGCAAAAAAGGAGCAGACCAAAAATATTATATTCTTCAATGCATATTTCATTATGATTAAGAAAGTGAAAGCTCCGAGCCTTGACATAAGAGCTTTTTGCTATACGTCCATGATGTTGCCGGTATTAACCGAGCCTGAATCATGCTTAAAGCATTGCTTCTAATACATTCAGTGCATTGTCAGAGGAACACATTTCAATTTATTGCAGCGAAATATCTACCTCGTGTAAATCCGAAGGTTTGATGCCGCCGTCTGGTTTCGATACTAAGGAAAGTTTATTTTTGTTGTGAAAAAGTATATTTTACTTTTTTCTGTAAAAAGATTTTACCCGCCAACTTATAAAGATGAACCTGTACGATGAAATCTTAGCCGACCGTTCCAAAGAACATATCCGGGAGATGGCTGCATGGGTCGGGCATCATCCCGAACGAATCCGGGTACTGATGGATTTATTAGCCAGCAGTCAAAAGGAGATGGTGCAACGCGCAGCCTGGATTATCAGTTATGTGGCGGAAGCACATCCGGAAGCAGTGTGTCCATATTTGCCGACATTGGCGGATCATCTGAACGATAGCACTGCACCGACAGGCCTGCGCCGTAATGTGATGCGGGTCATGCAGTTTTTACCCATTCCTGAAAATCTGCATGATATTGTCCTGAATCATGCCTTTAATTTTTTGCAAAATGAAAAGGAAACCGTAGCGGTACGGGCTTTTTCCATGACGGTAATTCAGCGGATCAGCGTTCATTATCCCGAATTGCGAAACGAGTTAAAGCTGATCTTAGCACATGCGCTGGCACATCAGGAACTTAGTCCCGGATTTATCAATCGGGCAAAAAAGATATTAGCTCAATCAGAACAAGATTAATGTGCGGCAGCCTTTACACCGACAAGGCGTTTAGCCGCAGCCACGATAGCGTCCGTATCATAGCCGCAATCGCGATACTGCTCTTCCTGCTTTCCATGCTCCACCACTTCATCCGGAATTCCTAAGACTACGACTTCGGGGTGATAATGATGATCATTGAAAAATTCCAGAACGGCGCTGCCTAATCCACCGATACGGCAGCCGTCCTCCACCGTAATGATCTTCGTATATTGTTGTCCGATGCGGTGCAAAAGCGCTTCATCCAAAGGTTTTACAAAACGCATATCAAAATGTGCGGCATCTATACCGGCAGCTTCTAATTCGCGGCAGGCATTTATGGCAAAATTTCCCGGATGCCCGATTGTGAGTATAGCCATATCATGGCCTTCCCGGATCACCCGTCCGGTGCCGATAGCAATTTTTTCAAAAGGCGTTCTCCATTCCGGCGTAACGCCGCTGCCCCGCGGATAACGGATCACAAAAGGATGTACATTATCTTCAAGCTGTGCGGTGTACATGAGATTACGCAGCTCCGGTTCGTCCATTGGCGCACTCACAATCATGTTAGGTACGCATCGCATATAGGCCAGGTCGTAAGCACCCTGATGTGTACCGCCGTCGTCGCCTACCACTCCGGCACGATCCAAACAGAATATCACCGGTAAATCCTGGATAGCCACATCATGAATGACCATATCATAAGCACGCTGCATAAAACTGCTGTAGATATTGCAAAACACTTTCATGCCCTGAGTGGCCAAACCGGCGCTTACCGTTACGGCATGTTGTTCGGCTATGCCCACATCCAAAGCGCGATCGGGCATTTCGGCCATCATATATTTCAGGGAGCAGCCCGAAGGCATGGCCGGCGTAACGCCCATAACTTTTGGATTGGCCTTAGCCAGTTCTATCATAGTATGGCCGAATACATCCTGATATTTGGGTGGTTGCGGCGTATCAAAAGTTTTCTTTTCAATCTTTCCGGTGATTTTGTCAAACACGCCCGGTGCATGCCAAAGTGTTTGATCCTGCTCTGCCAGCCGGTATCCTTTTCCTTTCACCGTTTTTATATGTAACAGTTTAGGGCCGGGAATGCTTTTCAGATCGCGCAGGGTTTCTGCTAATTTGATCACATTATGGCCGTCCATCGGGCCGAAATAGCGAAAGCCCAAGGCTTCAAACAAATTGCTGGATTTGGAAATCATACCTTTCAAACCGGCTTCCAGTTTGGAGGCCATATCCCGCTGAAAATCCGCATAGGGCAATTTCCCTAACAATTTCCACACATCATCCCTGAGCTTATTATAGGTTTGGGATGTGGTGATATCGGTCAGGTATTCTTTGAGCGCACCCACATTGGGATCAATGCTCATATTGTTATCATTCAGCACCACCAATATATTGGCATTGGCTACTCCGGCATGATTTAGCGCTTCGAAAGGCAATCCTGCCGTCATGGCGCCATCACCGATTACCGCCACATGCCTGCGACTTTCTTCACCTTTCAGCTTGGCAGCTATGGCCATACCGAGTGCGGCGGAAATGGAGGTAGAGCTGTGCCCTACTCCGAAGGTATCGTATTCACTTTCGCTGCGTTTCGGGAATCCGCTGATACCTTTATATTTTCTGTTGGTATGAAAAACCTTTCTTCTTCCGGTAAGGATTTTATGTCCGTAAGCCTGATGCCCCACGTCCCAAACCAACTGATCGTATGGAGTATTCAGTACATAATGCAAAGCCACGGTCAGTTCCACTACGCCTAAGCTGGCTCCGAAATGCCCACCGTTTACGCTGACTACGTCAATAATAAACTGGCGCAATTCATCGCAAACCTGTTGCAACTGCATTTTATCCAGTTTCCTTAAATCAGAAGGGTATTCTATTGTACTTAATAAGGGGCCTGCGGGGTATTCCATTTTGTTGATGCTTATGCTAAAAAAAGAAGCTATCCGTTATTTGTATTATTTACAGATATTAATTCGCGAACCAACAAAAGTAAAAATATTTCCGGTAAAAAAATGCTTTTGTACTTTTCCGTAAAGGCTTTTTACAATGATCAATACGTCCTTCCTTTATAAAAGACCTTGTACAGATTTTGGCCGAAGCGATATTGAACTACATCGTAATCCAATCGCCACTGGCTGATGCCGGCATTGGTTACGTCAAAGATATCGCCTTCACAAAACTGACGGAGCACATTGGCTCGATTTACATAAGCTACGGAATTATAGGCCACCACATATTCATCCGGATAATAGCTTTCCAAAGTATATACGGCACCTTTATAAAAAACTTTGAAATAGCCGCTGCCGTCTTCAAAAGCTACAACATGATCACCAACGCTAAACTCCGGCTGGAAATATCCCATGGTATATACGGAGTCGTTATAAAATATTTTAAAATAATTATCACTTCCGATAAAAGCCACCAAATCATCACCGACAGCATACGTTTCGGGGGTAAAATCGTCTAACAATCGTGTTTTGCCATCATGAAATACCCGAAATTGGGCATTGATGTCCACATAAGCTACCGTATTGCGCCCCAGATCGAAGCTTTGCACCAAATAAGGTTCCTGATCAATAACTTCACCATGATAGAAAATGCGGAACTGACTGGCATAATTTACATAAGCTACAATATTATCTGAGGCTTTTGCTGCGGGCAATTGTCCGGATTCGATACTTTGGGTATTGGAAATGGTAATGCTTTGAGAGGTATCTACCGCAAAAACGTAATCGGAGGAAACGCCGCCGAGAAAACTTTCAATAGGATAAATTGCTCCTTTGTAATAAGCTTCGTACTGCGATTGAATGCCATCGAAGAACAATACTACGCTATCACCGATTTTAAAATCGCCCACCATGCCGGAGAGCTGGGTAATTTTTCCATTTTCCCATACAAAAAGAGCATTGGTATTTTTATATCCTATTAAATTATCCGTAGCATAAATGGCATTGGTAAAACCATCGTTGATCTTTACGGAGCCGCCATTGTGATAGATTTTAAAGCTTCGGGAATTATCAATATATCCGATAGCGGAACGTCCGATGGCAGTTTTTAGCGGAACGAGATATTCTATCTTCCGGATATAACCATTATCCCATACATAAAATTGGTTTTGGAAATTGGTGTATGCTGATAAAGGTTGTGCCAAGGCTTCTAAACCGAGCCCCAGTAATACCATCAGAAAAAACAATCGCTTCATAAATGTGCTTTATTTAAAATCATCAGAATGCGCCGGCCCATCTATTTGTTCCAGATGATATCCCGGTTTGTTCACTTCGCTTACGCTATGAATGTCCAGCGTAAACTTAGGTGCTTTTCCGATCACTTTATCTATCAGTACGGGAGGTTTTGTAGTACCTACATTTCCCTGATAATGTCCTTGGGCAATAACGCTGTGTCTGTTAATAGCTGCCGGGCCTTCGATCACCCAATCTTTTGTGGCTTTCTTTTCGAAGCGGCAGGTATTGCATATCCAGCCGGTTTTACCATCATAATCCTGAATTTCGCCCCATTCATCTTTGCGGGCGGTTACGCGGAACACTTCATCGCCGCGCATCCACAGGCGCACTTTACCGCAGCAGGTCGGGCAGTCGCGATGAGCATCTACAGGTTTGGTGAACCATACGCGATTTTTGAACCGGAAGGTTTTATCGGTCAGCGCACCTACGGGGCATACATCTATCACATTACCTATAAATTCGTTATCCAGCGCTTTGCTAATACAGGTGCTGATGCGTGATCTTTCTCCGCGATCCATTACACCATGTTCCCGCCGCTCCGTAAGCTGCTCTGCGGTAAATACACAGCGATAGCACATGATACAACGATTCATGTGCAACTGTATGTACGGGCCCAAATCTTCCCGTTCGAATGTACGCCGTACAAATTCGGTACGGGTACCTTCTGTACCATGAGCATAGCTGAGATCCTGAAGATCGCATTCACCGGCCTGATCGCATACGGGGCAATCCAGCGGGTGATTGATAAGTAAAAATTCCGTTACACCATTTCGGGCATCTATTACCCGTTCGGAAGTCAGATTTTTCACCTCCATACCATCCATCACGCCGGTACGGCAACTGGCTACTAATTTGGGCATAGGTCGGGGATCTTTTTCCGAGCCTTTACTTACCTCTACCAGACAGGTACGGCATTTTCCGCCGCTACCTTCTAATTTGCTGTAATAGCACATTGTGGGTGGAGCTACATCACCACCGATTTTACGTGCTGCTTCTAAGATCGTTGTTCCGACCGGAACTTCTACCGTGATATTATCTATCGTTACTTTTATATTGGGTTGTTCTGACATAATTTAAAAGTCAAAAGTCAAAAATCAAAATGCAAAAGTCAAAATGAATTGTTATGCTCATTTTGAATTAATAATAATGGAAGCAATAATCTTGGAAATCTCATTTGCTTCTTTAATCAACTCATTTATTTTCTCTTTGTCCGTTTTCATGGTATCTCTGATAAGGCACAACCAATACTTCGTTTCATTTGCAGATTTTAGCGCGATAATACAAAAACGCACCCAATCTTTTTTACTACTTCCTGCTTTTCCCTCAACAATATTTGCACCTATTGAAGTGGCTGCTCTAATCAACTGTTCAAATAAAGACCGATATACATATTCCCACTCGTAAATTTTAATACAGCCTATAACATCTTTTGAAAAGAAGAAACAACGATGCCTGATATTGTATGCCTTTTGCCCCTTGTCTTCAACAATGTCCTTTTTTGAATTTTGACTTTTTAATTTTGCATTAATAACTCATCTGCATAATGTGCCAATCCGAAATTCCTGATTTGTGCTTCCTCCGGATGCTCCACATGCCATTCAAATTCATCTCTGAAATGACGGATGGCTGCGGCTACGGGCCATGCGGCGGCATCACCGAGAGGGCATATCGTATTACCTTCAATTTTCCGCTGAATATCCCATAGCAGATCAATATCCTTCATCGCACCTTTTCCGTATTCGATATTTTTCAGAATGCGGTACATCCATCCGGTTCCTTCGCGGCAAGGGCTGCATTGTCCGCAGCTTTCATGCATATAAAAATGCGCGAGCGTCATCGTATGGCGCACTACACACTGATCTTCATCCAGCACGATAAATCCGCCGGAGCCCATCATAGAACCGGTTTGAAAACCACCGTCCGAAAGACTTTCATAATTCATCATACGGGTTTCGCCTTTTGCTGTTTTCAGCAATAGGTTAGCCGGTAAGATCGGTACGGATGAACCACCCGGAATACAGGCTTTCAGTCTTTTTCCGTTAGGTATTCCTCCGCAATATTTATCATCATAAATAAATTCTTCCACAGAAATAGTCATGTCGATCTCATACACTCCCGGTTTGTTGATATTTCCGCAGGCGGAGATCAGCTTGGTACCGGTAGAACGGCCTACGCCTATTTTAGCATATTCCTCGCCGCCCATAGTAATGATCGGGCTAACGGCAGCGATGGTTTCCACATTATTCACTACCGTAGGCCGCATCCAGGCGCCTTGTACGGCAGGGAAAGGCGGTTTGATACGCGGATTGCCGCGCTTGCCTTCTAAAGATTCTATCAATGCCGTTTCTTCTCCGCAGATATAAGCGCCGGCTCCCCGATGTACATAAATTTCGAGATCGAAACCGCTGCCCAGAATATTTTTACCGAGATATCCGGCTGCTTTAGCTTCGGCAATGGCCTGTTCCAGGATATCGGGAATCCAGGCATATTCGCCGCGGATATAGATATAACTTACATTAGAGCCTAAGGCATAAGAAGAAATAATCATGCCTTCAATAAACAGATGCGGAAGAAATTCCATCAGGTAGCGATCCTTGAAGGTACCCGGCTCTGATTCATCAGCATTACAGACTAAATGGCGGGGTACGCCTTCGGGTTTGGCTATAAAACTCCATTTCATGCCTGTGGGGAAACCTGCGCCGCCCCGCCCCCGAAGTCCGCTTTTTTTGACTTCTTCCACGATATCTTCCGCTTTCATCCGCAGCGCTTTTTCCACACTTTGGTATCCACCATGCTCTTTCCATGTTTTATAAGATCGGATACCGGGAATATGTGCTTTTTCTAAGAGTAGTTTCATTGTTATTTAAGATAGTAAGTAAAATTACAAAAACCGCGCATGATCTTTTGTCATTTTTTGATTTTCTCTAAATATATCCGCAGTTTTTTACAAATTTATGATCAATATCATCCTGAATTACCATTATATATGCTATATTTCACCTTGATTTTTTCAATCGGGGGATTTTATTAAATATCATTTGTCTTACCTTATCATTACCTGATACGATGGATAACCATACCCGGTTTTCAACTACAGCCCCGTCAAAAACATTGTTTGTATGCTTTGAATTTTACGCATCATTCCTGCTATTTTGAATTGACTTTTCACTTTTGACTTCACACCGCAAATTTACATTGCAGGAAAGACACTTCACACCTTTTTCCCAAACCAGTCCAACACATCGCTCAGTTGTGCTTTCAATGATTTTCTATCTACGATAAAATCAAGGAAGCCGTGTTCCAGCAGAAATTCGCTGCGTTGAAATCCTGCGGGTAAATCTTTTTTAATGGTTTCTTTAATAACACGAGGGCCTGCAAAGCCGATTAGGGCTTTAGGCTCGGCAATATTAATATCGCCCAGCATGGCAAAGGATGCGGTAACGCCGCCTGTAGTCGGGTCGGTCATCAGGGAAATATAGGGCAATTGTGCTGCGGCAAGTTGAGTCAGTTTAGCTGAGGTTTTAGCCATTTGCATCAGAGAAAAAGCGCTTTCCATCATCCGGGCGCCGCCGGATTTGGAAATGATCATAAAAGGCAGTTTATGTTTGATACAATAATCAATACTGCGTGCGATTTTTTCTCCCATTACCGAACCCATGGAGCCGCCAATGAAATTAAAATTCATACAGGCTATAACAAATTCCTTGTTGTGGAGCTTTCCGAGGCCCACGGTCATGGCATCTTTCAATCCGGTGGAATGCTGCGCGGTTTTCAGGCGCTCATGATAGGGTTTGAGATCAACAAAATTCAGATGATCTATGGGAGCGATCTCTGCGAAAAGCTCTTTATAATTCCCGTCGTCAAACAACAGGTCGAAATATTCCAGCGCATTGATGCGGTTATGAAATCCGCAACCGGGGCATACATAAGCATTTTCTTTCAGCGCAGTGGTGGTTACTGTTGTTTTGCATTCCGGACATTTATGCCAAAGGCCATCGGGGGCTTCCTTTTTTTCTTTGGTATCGGTCTGAATGCCTTTTTTATTTCTCTTAAACCAAGTGGACATCTGAGTCGGCTATTGAATGAAAAAATAGATTGACTTAATTGCTGAGTGCTGCTGTATAGACAAGATACAAACGGTTTCTGAATTAAGGGGGTCAAAGATACGATATGATTTTTATACATTTACACCGCGATACCCTCGGCAGGGCAGTAGCTTTCGTTCAAAAAACAATACACATGAAGAAATCAACACTTTGGATAATATGCTTTTTCTTATTACAGAGCTTTAGCGGCTATAGCCAGGTTACGCAGGAGCAATTGCAGGGCGACTGGATTGTGGTTAATATCACTATGGCAGATGGCAGTATGGTGGTTAATTCGGGGATGGATTCCTCAACATACACCATGTATTCATTTATAAATGATACACTGCAAATAAAAGTTATGCCCAAGTGGGGTGGTTATAATGAACCCGACCAAAAATACAAACTAAGAGATTCCTCCATTGTGTGCAATGTGATGACATACAAAATCCTCTATCTGTCTAAAGACTCTTTAGTGATTGTAGATATTAATGATAAGATTGAAAGTTCAAAGCGGTATCATTATCAATTAGTAAACAGGAGGCGTATTATTAAAACGGAGCAGGCAAAGCAACAAAATACAGACACATTCATGGTAACCAGCAAGGCTATTCCATTATTAAAAGGAAATATCTTTGACCCGGAATATAATAAAACAAATAATGTTCTAATAAACATTGCTGAGATTTCAGGAGTGCTTTATTTTGATTTGATTCAACAAAAAATTATCGTAGATATTGAACATTCTAAAGAGAGCGAAAAAGGAAATTTAAAATTTATCAGTTTTATTGAAAACAGTTTTCCTTATTGGGATTTAAATGGATTTACCAATTATGCATTTATCAAGGCTCCTTTTTTCTTTGAAATAGAAAGTTCTCCAATCGAGCCGGGGCCATTTTCATTAATCAGGCATTCACTTAGATTTTACCCAATCATTAATGGAGTACTCCCCGAACCGTTACCTAAAGTAAGCCGTAACAATTTCCTGCGTTCAAACACCTTATTTAAAAAAGGTATTAAACTGTATAAAAAAGACAAGCTGTCGGAAGCGCTTTCTTATTTCGAGAAATCCTACCAACTCAATCCCGAAAATTTAGACGCCCTCTACAATATGGGCAGCATCTATTTCAAATTAGGCGATGTAAACGCTGCCTGCACATGCTATCTGAAGCTGAAGAATATGGGACAAAAAGAAGCTGCCGAAATTTATGATCAATATTGTAAGGAGGAATAATAAGATGAAAGTGTTGTCTGGATATTGTTGGCAGACTCGTTACATTATTATCGCTAATTCCAAACGTCCGCCAAATCCTTTTTCTATAATTTTTTGGAGTGTCGAAATGCGGACGTCTTTAATGTTGTTTTCAACTCGTGAAATATAGCCTTTGTTTGTGCCGACTTTTTCAGCAAGTTCTTCTTGGGTCATTCCTTTTTCAAGTCTTGCTTGCTGAAGCATGAAACCGAGTTTAAACGCTTCATAACCTTTCTCGAAGTTATCCCGCTTTTTAGTTCCTTTTTTACCGTATTGTTCATCGACAAACTGGTCAAGCGATTTCAGGTTTTTATTTTTATGACTCATTTTCTTATTTGTTTTTCTAATTGTATTCGTGATTACCTTCGGCACTACTTCGTGGCGCTTTGCTGTTCTTGTTCATATTCTTCTTTTATTTTTAATGCTTTTTCAATTTTTTGTTTTGGTGTTTTCTGCATTTTCTTCTGGAATCCGTTAGCTAATACTACCAATGGCAAACTATTCATACCAATCCGTCTCTATATAGTCGGCCTCTCCATGAGTATCGCTCATCAATACAAAGCCCACATTGGTACCATAAAGCGGTTGTGCTTCAATATTGAAAACCTGCTGATTGTTGATATATCCGATCCAGCGACTTCCGCGTTGTTCCAAGCGAAGCTCGTTCCAATCACCTCTGCCCGC
>Ga0222423_1000351_pt1 | contig 36498 bp, 42 predicted proteins | sample 3A0metagenome_FD_182472 | JGI IMG/M metagenome (GOLD analysis project Ga0222423, IMG submission 182472) | Enriched microbial communities from leaf-cutter ant dump, University of Wisconsin, Madison, United States - 3A0 (version 2) | ecosystem: Environmental > Terrestrial > Nest > Insects nest >...
TCGGGCTGGATGCGCGCGGCGTCGCGGCCCCACAGCCGGGACGTCTCGACGAGCTCGGCGGCCATGACCCACGCGGGAGGCTTGCGCGACAGACCAGAGCCCGGGAACAGCGCGAACCGCGCCCCGCGCGCGCCCAGGTACTCGTTGCGGGCGCGGCGGTCGGGCCGCTGACCCTTGCGCGGGGCCGCAACCTCGGTCGCCTCCTGCATCCCGATGTGGGAGAGCAGGCCCGCCAGGATCGCGACGTGGATCCGGTCGCCGTCCCAGGTCAGGGCGTGCTGACCGGCGCGCAGCGTGTCGTCGTCGGCGTCCGGCTTCGCCACCGGCTTCGTCGCGCCCACCTCGATGCCCAGCGGCTTGGCCAGCTCCTTGAGCTGCGTGACCACGTCCTGCCACTCGCGGATGCGCAGGTAGTTGAGGTACTCGCCGCGCACCGTGCGGCGGAACGCGGAGCCCGACAGGTCGCGCTGCTGGTCGCGCAGGTAGTGCCACAGGTTGAGGTAGGACAGGAGGTCGGACGTCGGGTCGGCGAAGCGCGCGTGCTGCTGGTCGGCCTTCTCGCGCTCGTCGGCCGGGCGCTCGCGGGGGTCCTGGATGGACAGGGCGGCGGCGATGATCATGACCTCGCGGGCCACGCCGCGGCGGCCGCCCTCGACGATCATGCGGGCCAGGCGCGGGTCCATGGGGAGCTGCGCCAGGGCCCGGCCGGTGTCGGTCAGGCGCGTGGCGCCGTCGCGCGTCTCGAGCGCCCCCAGCTCGGTGAGGAGCTGCACGCCGTCGCGGACCGCGCGCACGTCGGGCGGGTCGACGAACGGGAAGTCGTTGACGTCCTCCGGCGTGCGCGCGACGCCCACGGCGATCATCTGCAGGATCACCGAAGCGAGCGATGTACGAAGGATCTCCGGCTCGGTGTACAACGGCCGGGACTCGAAGTCGTCCTGCGAGTACAGCCGGATCGCGATGCCGTCCGCGACGCGGCCGCAGCGGCCGGAGCGCTGGTTCGCCGACGCCTGGCTGATGGGCTCGATCGGCAGCCGCTGCACCTTCGTCGCCTTCGACCACCGGCTGATGCGGGCCGTGCCGGGGTCGATGACGTAGCGGATGCCCGGCACGGTCAGCGACGTCTCGGCGACATTGGTGGACAGCACGATGCGGCGGTGCTGGTGGCTCTCGAAGACGCGGTGCTGCTCGGCTGCCGACAGTCGGCTGTACAACGGCAGCAGCTCCACGTGCTGCGGGTGCCGGTTGTCGGTGACGCGTGGGCCGAGGGACCCGCGGAGCGCGTCCTCGGCGTCGCGGATCTCCCGCTCACCGGAGAAGAACACCAGGATGTCGCCGGGGCCCTCGGCCATGAGCTCGTCGACGGCCTCGGCGAGGGCCGTCGGGAAGTCCCGCTCCGCGGCCGGCTTACGGCGCGGGCGCTCGTCGTCCGTCCCCAGCTCGTCTGGAGACAACGGCCGGTACCGGACCTCGACCGGGTACGTCCGCCCGCTCACCTCGACGACGGGGGCGGGCGTGCCGTCCGGGGCCGCGAAGTGCTCCGCGAACCGCGCGGAGTCGATGGTCGCCGACGTGATGACCACCTTGAGGTCCGGGCGCTGCGGCAGCAGCCGGGTCAGGTACCCCAGGATGAAGTCGATGTTGAGCGAGCGCTCGTGCGCCTCGTCGATGATGAGCGTGTCGTAGGAGCGCAGCATCGGGTCGCGCTGGATCTGCGCCAGCAGGATGCCGTCCGTCATGACCTTGACCAGCGTCGACTCCGACGACTGGTCGGTGAACCGCACCTGGTACCCGACGATCTCGCCGAGCGGCGTGCCGACCTCCTCGGCGATCCGCTCCGCGACGCTGCGGGCCGCGATGCGTCGCGGCTGCGTGTGCCCGATCTGCCCCGCGCGCCCCCGGCCCAGCTCGAGCGCGATCTTCGGCAGCTGCGTCGTCTTGCCCGAGCCCGTCTCGCCCGCGACGATCACCACCTGGTGGTCGCGGATCGCTGCCGCGATCTCGTCGCGCCGCGCGCTGACCGGCAGCTGCTCGGGGAAGTGCAGGTCGCCGACGACGACGGCCGCGCGCCTGCGCGCATCCCGCTCCCGCCGGGCGGCCCGCCGCTGCTCGTCGGCCTGCGCCCCTGCGCCGGCCCTCGGGCGACCGCCACCTCGTCGCGACGACCCTCCGCGCCGCCGCGGTCGCCGGTCGCCGCCGGTCGCGGACGGGGTGCTGGACGTCATGATCACCCATTCTCCCAGCCCGTCGCGCCGCAGGCGCACGCAATTGCGTGGGCCGCCCGCTCCTACACGGAGCGGACGGCCCCCGGTTCACGCGGTCAGTAGCGCGGCAGCTCGCCGGGCAGCGGTGCGACGACCGGCGACACCGGCTGCTTCGGGGACAGGCGCTGGAGCTGCAGCGCCTGCTCGCTCGACGAGCCGTCGTCGAGCGGGGTCGTGAAGGGCTGGCTGTCGCCCTTGCACACCTTGCCGGTCGCGGGCAGCTTGACCGACAGCAGGTAGGTGTCGATCGCGTTCGTCGCGCAGGTCGAGGTGCCGTAGGCCGTGTGACCCCAGTTGTCGCTGGACAGCAGGCGGCTGTTCGGCAGCAGCGAGGCGGCCTTGACCGCACCCTGGTAGTTGGTGGCCGGGTCCCAGAAGCTGCCGACCACGAGCACGGGGGCCGCGGTGCGGTGGGTGAAGGCGCCGGTGTAGGCGTCCTCGTCGCGGCCCGTCCACGTGGACGACGCGCACGGGGCCGATGCCCAGGTCCACAGCGGGCCGAAGCCCGGTGCGCTGTTCTCCGCGTAGGCTGCGGCGGACTTCCAGCTCGACGCCTTGGCGGGGTTGAGCCCGTCCGTGCACAGCACGGACTGGAACGCCTCGGGCGAGTTGTCGTACGGGAAGCCGAAGCCCAGCTTCTTCGCGAGCTTCGTCGACGGCGCACCCGCCTTGGCGGCAGCGGCCTGCTTCGCGTCGAACCGGGCCTGCAGGGCCTTGCGCGCCGCGACCTGCGCGGTCTTCGCCTTGGCGGTGGTGGCGGGCTGGGACAGCTCGATCATGTAGCTGAGGTCCCAGTCGACCGAGGTGCCGGCGTCCGGGGAGTACAGGTCGCTGAGCAGCCACGACATGAGATCCGGGTAGTCCAGGTACTCGTCGCCGTAGTCCGGGTCGCTGAAGATCAGGATCGGCTTCTTCTTCACGGCGGCGACGAGCTTGGCGTACTGGACCTGCGGGTCTCCCGTCGTCGCGAGCTGGCAGTACTTCTTGCCGGCCGTCTCGCAGCGGCGCAGGATCTCCTGCAACGCCTTGTCGGCACCCTCGCCGGAGCGCAGGCGCTGCGTCTGCGGCATGCTCGCCGTCGACGTCGTGCCCGCCCAGGCGACAGGGTCGACGACGCCGTCGATGACGAGGGCCCGGACGCGGTCCGGGAACAGGTTGGCGTAGACGTTGCCCAGGTAGGTGCCGTAGGAGAAGCCCAGGTAGGTGAGCTTCTTGTCGCCGAGCGTGCGGCGCAGCACGTCCATGTCGCGGGCGACCTCGGCGGTCGACATCGACGCCGACAGCGGCTTGCCCGTGGTCGAGCACGCCTTGCCGAACTTCTCGGCCGACGCGACGTACGCCGTGGTCGCCTTCGTCCCGTAGGGGAACGCGGTGTTGAGCCCGCTCAGCGCCGTCGCCTGCTCACCCAGGTTCTTGAAGCACTTCACGTTGTCGCTGAAGTTGGTGCCGCGCGGGTCGAAGCCGACGATGTCGAACTTCGCCAGGAGCGCGGGGGACAGGAACAGCGACGCGTTCGCGGCGATGTCGACCCCCGAGCCGCCCGGGCCGCCCGGGTTCACGAACAGGGTGCCGACCTTCTTCTTGGGGTCGGCCACCCGGATGCGCAGCAGCGAGACCTCGGTCTTCGCGCCCGTCGGCTGGTCGTAGTCGACCGGCAGCTGGATGGTGCCGCAGTCCGCGCGCGGGCCCACGACCGAGCTGCAGTCGAACCAGTCGATCTTCGATTTCACCCGGTCGACGCGGGTCGCCTCGGTGGTGCTGGTGGTCGACGTGGTCGTGGCGGCGGACGACGGCGTCGCCGTCAGCGCACCACCGACGAGCGTGAGACCGATGGCCGTCAGCGCTGCGGTCAGCGCACGGGCACGTGGACGTGATGTCACGGTGTTCCCCCTGGGTCGCGCGGCCGGTCGCCCCTGCTCCCGGTGCCGCGCCGACACTGTCGCTCATCGGGACGAATCGGCGCAAGTAGGACACGCCCCGAGAGGTGCGTACGGTGGACCCGTGAAGAGCGACGAGCCGGTGGAGGTCACGGAAGGCGAGCGGCGTGCGGTGGCGGCGCTCGACGCGAGCGGCCTGAAGTACCGGCTGACGCGGCACGGTCGCGTCTCGTCGTTGGCCGAGGCGGCCGCGGCCCGCGGGGTCGAGCCGGCGCGGATCGTCAAGACGATCGTCGTGCGGCGGGGCGACGACGACTACGTCTTCGTGCTCGTGCCGGGCGACCGGACCATCGCGTGGCCCAAGCTGCGCGAGCTGCTGGACGTCAACCGCATCTCGATGCCCGACGCGTCCGTCGCGCGCGACGTCACCGGCTACGAGCGCGGCACGATCACGCCGTTCGGGTCGCTGCGGGCGTGGCCCGTGGTCGCGGACGCGCGCGTGCCGGGTGGCTTCGTCTCGATCGGGGCGGGGGCCCACGGGGTCGCCGCCGGGTTGGACGGGTCCGCTCTCGTCCGCGCGCTCGGTGCGACCGTGGCCGACGTGACCGATCCCGAGCAGCCCGCCTGATCGTCGGGAACGTCCGGTCCGCCCGGACCGTTGGGCCTTTCGAGTGGCGCGCGGCGGACAGCGGCGTACCGTCAGGTCGCCGGATGTGGGCAGACCCGATCCGGTAGGGACGACGAAGAGGTAGACGTGATCGAGCTGGCTGCAGTGGGCAGCATCCGCACCGAGGCGGGACCCGAGGTTCTCGAGCTGCGGCTCGCGGGGGAGATCGATGCCGCGCTGCGACCGCAGGCGAGCGAGTCGATGGGCATCGCGCTCACGGCCGGGACGCCCGTCGTCGTCGACGCCACCGACGTGACCTTCATCGACTCCGCGGGCATCGCGTTCGTCATGCAGCTGCACCACGCCGGCAGCGAGGCCGGCATCGACGTCGCGCTGCGCGACCCCCGTCGCGTGCTGCGCGACGTGCTCGACATGATCGGCTACGGCGACCAGATCCGGGACGCGGACGCGATCGTCGCCTGACCGTCGGCCCGTCGGCCGGGTCGTGTCGGTGCCTCGGGTTACGGTCCGAGCATGCGGATCCTGCACACCTCCGACTGGCACCTGGGCCGGACGCTGCACGGCGTCGACCTGCTGGACCACCAGGCCGCGCACCTCGCGCACCTGGTCGACGTGGTGCGCTCCGAGTCGGTGGACGCGCTCGTGGTCGCGGGCGACGTGTACGACCGGGCGATCCCGCCGGTCGAGGCCCTCGACCTGCTGTCGCAGACGCTCGCGCAGCTCGCGGAGCACACCACCGTCGTCGTCACGTCGGGGAACCACGACTCCGCCACACGCCTGGGGTTCGGCTCCGCGCTGATGCGCGAGCGCGTGCGGCTGCGCACGCGCGTCGCGGGGCTCGCCGAGCCCGTCGAGCTGCCTGGTGGCCTGCTGGTCTACGGCATCCCGTACCTGGATCCGGACTCGGTGCGGCACGCGTTGGCCGACGACGAGCACGGCGTGCCCGCCCGCTCGCACCAGGCCGTGACCGACGCGGCGATGGCGCGGATCCGCGCGGACCTGGCCGGCCGCTCCGGGGCGCGGCGGACGGTGGTGGCCGCGCACGCGTTCGTCATCGGCGGCGAGGCGTCGGAGTCCGAGCGGGACATCCGCGTGGGCGGGGTGGACCACGTCGCTGCCGGTGCCTTCGCGGGCGTCGACTACGTCGCGCTCGGGCACCTGCACGGGCCGCAGCGGGTGTCCGGTCCTGACGGCACGACCGTGCGGTACTCGGGTTCGCCGCTCGCGTACTCCTTCTCGGAGCAGCATCACGCGAAGTCGTCGGTGCTCGTGGACCTGTCCGGGACGGAGGCTCGCACGGAGCTGATCGCGGCGCCCGTACCTCGTCGCCTGTCGGACGTCTCCGGCACGCTCGACGAGCTGCTGGGTGCGGCCGGTGAGGCGCACGTCGACGACTGGACGCGGGTCACCGTCACGGACGCGCACCGACCCGCCGACCTGTACCGACGTGTGCGTGAGCGGTTCCCGCACGCGCTCGTCGTGCAGCACCACGCACCGTCGTCGGCGCCGACCGTGCGGGCCGCCGCCGTGACCGCGGCGCACGACCCCGTCGCGGTCGGCGGGGACTTCGTGCGGTACGTGACGGGCGCGGACGCGACGCCCGACGAGCTGAGCGTCCTGCGCTCCGCGTACGAGCACGTGCTCGCGGGCGAGAGGAGCGCCTGATGCAGCTGCGCACCATGACCCTGCAGGCCATCGGACCGTTCGCCGGTTCGCACACGGTCGACTTCGCGACGCTGTCGTCGTCCGGGCTGTTCCTGCTCGAGGGACCCACGGGCTCCGGCAAGTCCACGCTCATCGACGCCGTCGTGTTCGCGCTGTACGGCAAGGTCGCGTCCGACGAGGCCAGCGACGACCGCCTGCGGTCGGCCTTCGCCGACGAGGAGACGGAGAGCTTCGTCGACCTCACCTTCGAGGTCGCGTCCGGGATCTACCGCGTGCGCCGCACGCCGGCGTACGACCGGGCCAAGAAGCGCGGCAGCGGGACCGTGCGTCAGCAGGCGTCCGTGCGCCTGTGGCGGGTCGCGCCCGACGACGTGGACGGGGAGCCGGCGTCCGTGCCCGTGACCAGGCTCGACGAGGCCGGCCTCGAGATCGAGCGGGCCGTCGGGCTGTCCCGGACCCAGTTCGTGCAGACCATCGTCCTGCCGCAGGGAGAGTTCTCGAAGTTCCTGCGTGCCAAGCCCGAGGACCGCCGCGGGCTGCTGCAGAAGATCTTCGGCACCGAGGTCTACGAGCGGATGCAGCAGCGGCTCGTGGAGCTGCGCGCCCAGGTCTCGCGGGACGTCGAGGCCGCCCGCGGCGCGGTGCTGACCGCGACGGCGCAGCTCGTCGGTGCCGCCCGGTTGCCGGACGACGACGCAGCGACCCTGCGCGACCAGGTCGCCGCGCTCGCCGTCGCTGCACCGTCCGGCGGACCCGACCTCGAGGCGCTCACCGCGGTCGTGGACGAACGGACGTCGGCGCTCGTGGAGCAGGCCGACGCGGACCGGCTGGTCGCGCAGGCCGCGGGCGCCCGTCGTGACGCCGCCGCGGCCGTGCTCGCCGAGCAGACGCGCCTGGCTGAGGTGATCGCGCGGCGGTCGCGTCTCCTCACGGAGCAGGACACGTTGGCGCAGGGCCACGACGACCACGTCGAGGGTGTGGCACGGCTCGAGCGTGCGCGAGCGGCCGGTGCCGTGCGGCCGCTGCTGGACGCGCTGGACCGCTCGCTGGCGGACGTCGGCGCGGCGCGCAAGGCGTTGCTCGCTGCCGCCGATGCGGCTCCGACGACGATCGGGGCCGTGGTCGGCGACGTGGTGACCGGTCTCGGCGGTGACGACGACGCGGACGGCCTCGTGGCTCGTGGTGCCGTGGACCTCGTCGCGCCTCGACGTCTTCTCGTCGAGATGCGGGACGGTGCGGCGCACGACGCGTCGGCCCTCGACCGGGTGGTCGGGCTCGAGGCGGCGCTGAACGAGAAGCGGCGCGCGGTCCGGGACAGCCGCGACCAGGCCGACACGCTCCGCGACCAGATCGCCGCCGACGACACGTGGCTGGCCGCGCGCCCGGCGGAGCGGGACGACCTCGCGGCACGGCTCGCGGCCGCGACAGCCACCGCGGCGCGCGTCGGCGAGCACCGGGCGCGCGTCGCGGCGTTCGAGGCCGCGGCGGCGGCGCACCTCGAGCTCGATCGGCTCGTCGGCGAGTCGTCGTCCGCGGACGCCGTCCGCGCCGCAGCCGGTCGGGCCGCCCACGACGCCGTGGCCGCGGAGGCGGCGCTGCGCGCGGCACGGATCGCGGGGCTGGCCGGCGAGCTGGCGCGGGCGCTCGGCGACGGTGAGTCGTGCCCGGTCTGCGGTGCGGTCGAGCACCCGCACAAGGCGGCACTGGCGAAGGATCACCCGACAGCCGACGCCGTGGAGGCCGCCGAGCAGGCCCGGGTCGACGCGGAGCGCGACCTCGCGCGTGCCGGTGAGACCGCGGCGGCGCTGGCGTCGCGCGTCGATGCGGCGCGGGAAGCGCTGGGTGGGTCGACGGCCGAGCAGGTGGTCGCCGACCTGACGGCCGCACGTGCCGACCTCGAAGCGTGCCGGGTGGCCGAGGCCGCCCGCGAGGAGCTCGCCGCTGCGGTCGAGCAGCACGGCCGAGCCACGGATGCGCGGACGGCCGAGCGGGCTGCGTCGATCGCACAGCTGGCGGACGTTCAGGGGCGGGTCGGTGTGCTGCAGCAGGCCCTCGCCGAGGACGAGGCCGAGGTCGCGATCGCGTGCGCCGGTCACCCGACCGTCGTCGCACGCCGTTCCGAGCTGCGCGACCTGGTCCACGCGGCCGACGACCTCGTGGCCGCCGTCGACGACCTCGCCGCGGCGGACAAGGACGTCGCCGTCCGCGCGGTCGAGCTCGATGCGGCGCTCGTCGAGCACGAGTTCTCGTCGTCGTCGGACGCGACGGCCGCGCTCCTGGACCGGCGCACCATCGACGACCTGGCCGCGGCGGCGGCCGCCTACGCGGGTGCCGTCGAGGCCGTGCGAGCAGGGCTGGCGGAGCCGGACGTCGCCGGTCTCCCGGCAGATGCGGTCGCCGACGTGGCCGGCGCGCGGACGGCGGAGCAGGAGGCTCAGCAGGCGCTCGTCGCGGCCGAGGCCCGGGCCCGGTCCGCAGACGAGCGGGCTGCGGCCGTCACCGCCGCGGCTCAGACCGTCCTCACCGCGGCCCGCCACCTGGCGGTGGTGTGGTCCGAGGGCGGACCGGTCACGCGCCTGGCCGGGCTGGCGTCCGGGACGGGATCGGACAACGGGCGCGGCCTGTCGCTGGCCACCTACGTCCTGGCCCGCCGGTTCGAGGACGTCGTCGCCGCCGCGAACGACCGGTTGCTCGGCATGTCGGACGGTCGCTACGAGCTGGTGCGCTCGGAGCAGAAGGAGGACGTCGGCTCGCGCCGCACCGGGTTGGCCATGCGCGTCGTCGACCACTGGACGGACCAGCAGCGCGACCCCCGCACCCTGTCCGGAGGCGAGAGCTTCTACGTCTCGCTCTGCCTCGCGCTGGGACTGGCGGACGTCGTCACCGCGGAGGCGGGCGGGATCCACCTGGGCACGCTGTTCGTCGACGAGGGATTCGGCAGCCTGGACCCGCACGCGCTCGAGCAGGTGCTCGCCGAGCTCGGCAAGCTGCGTGCGGGCGGCCGCGTCGTCGGCGTGGTGTCGCACGTCGAGGCGCTCAAGGCGTCGATCGCGGACCGCATCGAGGTGCGGCCGGGCGCGGACGGACCGAGCACGCTGCGCGTCCTGGCCTCGTGACGAGGCCCTGACCGACCGGGACCAGGCGCGCTACCAGGACCAGCCTCGCGAGGTCAGCTCGACCTCCTCGCGGAACCGTTCGGCGGGGTCACCGGGTGCGGCGGGCTCCACCGCGATGCCGGCCATGTGGCACGCCTCGGCGAGCAGGTGGTCGTACGCGAGCTGCGAGGCGATGATCCGCTCCGCCCGAGCGAACGTGTGCACGTCGAGCTCGAGCGCCCGCACGTGGTCGGCCACGACGCCGAGCCGTGACTGGACCCGCAGAGCCTCGAACGGGTTGTCGGTCGCCGGGACCGGCCGGCGGCGCAGACGAGCCGCCCACAGCTCGAGCCGGGCAGCGAGCATCGTGCGCCATCGGGGCGTCTCGTCCGGCGAGGGGATCCAGGAGAACATCAGCCAGAAGACGAACGCCGGGAAGGTGCAGAAGACCCCGAGCAGAACCCACGTCATCGCGTGTCCCTCTTGTCGCGCCGTCCCCTCAGGCTAGGACCGCCCTGTGACGCACGCCAGAGGTGGAAGGGGTCAGCGGGGGGCGAATCGGTGCCGATGATGGACCTGTGACTCGTTCCCTACCCCGACGGTGGCGCTCCGCGGTTCGGGTGCTTGCCGCTTCTTGGCTAGCGGTCGTCGCGCTGGCCGGGTGCGAGCCGACGAACGAGACGACGGGCACGTCGAGTGCGAGCGAGTCCGTCGCCCCGTCGTCGAGCGCCACCAGGAGCGCTGCTGCGGGGTCGGGGGTCACGGCTGAGGGCACGACGACCGTGTCGCCAGAGCCGTCGGCGGCGTCGGCCACAGCTGTGCCGTCACCCACGCCGACGGCGACGCCCCAGGAAGCGGCTCCTGGCACCGCCCTCGCGGCAGCGAAGCTGCTCACCGTGAAGGGCCGGGCACCGCGCACGGGCTACGACCGCGACGAGTTCGGGCCGGCGTGGCAGGACGTGGACCGCAACGGGTGCGACACCCGCAACGACATCCTGGGCCGGGACCTCGTCGACGTGGGATACAAGGGCGGGACGCGTGAGTGCGTCGTGGCGTGGGGCACGCTGCACGACCCGTACTCGGGCAAGGACATCGACTTCGTGCGCGGCGCGACGACGTCGACGGCGGTGCAGATCGACCACGTCGTCGCGCTGTCGGACGCCTGGCAGAAGGGCGCGCAGGGATGGACCGACGCCAAGCGCACGCAGCTCGCCAACGACCCGCTCAACCTGCTGGCCGCCGACGGACCCCTCAACCAGTCGAAGGGCGACGGCGACGCGGCCACCTGGCTGCCGCCGAACAAGAAGTTCCGCTGCGACTACGTGGCCCGGCAGGTGGCGGTCAAGCGCGGCTACGGCCTGTGGGTGACGGCGGCCGAGCAGGACGCGATGGTGCGGGTGCTGACGACGTGCCCCACCGAGAAGCTGCCGACGTCGGACCCCGTCCCTGGGCCCGGTGGCGCGGACCTGGGTCCGTCGCACGCACCGTCGCCGAGGCCCAAGGCGAGCCCGAAGCCGACGAAGAAGGCGGCGAAGCAGCCCGCGGCCGACGTCTACTACGAGAACTGCACGGCGGTGTGGGACGCGGGCGCGGGCCCGATCTCCGCGGGCGACCCCGGTTACAGCCGCAAGCTGGACCGCGACGGCGACGGGGTGGGCTGCGAGTACCGCCCCTGATCTCGCGGAGCGCCACCGCCAGGCATCTCCCAGCCGGCTCCCCTACGGTGTCGGCGTGAGCCAGAGGTGGAGCGCATGAGCGCGCGTGGGGTGGTCGGCGGGCTGCTCGTGGGTGTCGTGGTCGTCGGTGCGGGCGCGGTCGGCGCCGACCGGTGGGCCGCGCACGAGACGCAGCAGCGCGCGGCGGACGCGATCGTCGAGAACCTGGACGACGTGGTCGGCACCCCGACGGTCGACGTCGGCGGGTTCCCGTTCCTCACCCAGGTGTGGGCCGGGTCGGTCGACCACGTCACGGGCGAGGTGGAGGGCGTCTCGCTGGGCGGCATCGACGCGACCGACGTCCACGTCGACGCGCGGGACATCACCACCAGCGAGCCGTACACGGCGGGCAGCGCGACGATCCAGGCGACCATCCCCACGGCGTCGCTGGAGAAGATCGTCGCCGAACGCACCGGGTTGGACGTCACGCTCAGCATCGACGGCGACCACGTCGTGGCCAGCGGGAAGGTGCTGGGCGTGACGCTGTCGGCCGGCGTGACGCCGTCGGTGTCCGGCGGGAAGCTGCAGGTCAGCGTCCAGGACGTGCAGCTCGGAGGCCTGTCGGTCGACCCGAGCAAGCTGCCCGGCGGCCTCGGTGACAAGCTGCAGGACATCACCGTCCCGGTCGAGGGGCTGCCCGAGGGGCTCGTGCTGAGCGACGCGACCGTCGTCAGCGACGGCCTGCGCGTCGAGGCCGACGGCGCCGGTGTGGTGCTGCAGGCGCCCGCGGCCTCCGACGAGCCGACCGACTGACGGCGGTGGACTGGATCTCCGGCGTCTGGGACGACGTCACGACGCCGCAGCCTGCGCCGTCGACGACGGCCACGCTGCTCACCGCGGCCGTGGTGGTCGTCTGCCTCGTGGTGCCGACGCTGTGGCACGTCGCCCGGCACGCGCTGACCATCGTGCACGAGGCCGCGCACGGGTTCGTCGCGCTGCTCGTGGGGCGTCGGCTCTCCGGGATCCGCGTGCACTCCGACACGTCGGGTCTGACGGTCTCGGTGGGCAAGCCGCGTGGCCCGGGCATGATCGCGACCGCAGCGGCCGGCTACCCCGGGCCGGCTCTGGTCGGGCTGGGCGCGGCCGCGCTGCTCGCGCACGGGTACACGCTCGCGGTGCTGTGGGCGCTGCTGGTGCTCGTCGCGCTCGTCCTCGTCCAGATCCGCAACTGGTACGGGCTGTGGGCGGTGCTGGTGAGCGGGGCGGTGCTCGTCGTCGTCACGCAGTGGGGCTCGCCGCTGGTTCAGGGCGTCGTGGCGCACGCGTTGACCTGGTTCTTCCTCCTCGGCGCGCCGCGCGCCGTCATGGAGATGCAGTCGCAGCGCCGTGACCTGCGACGACGGGGCCGCCCCGACGCCTCCGACGCCGGCACGCTCGGTGCGCTGACGCACCTGCCGGGCGGCTTCTGGGTCATGGTGCTGCTGCTCGTCTGCCTGGGCGCACTGGCGCTGGGTGGCTGGTGGCTCGTCGGCTGACGCCTCACCGCCCGACCACGCACCGGCCGAGCTCACGTGCCAGCGCTGCGTGCTCGTCGGGCGTGACCCACAACCCGTACGCGGCCTTCACGCGCACCTGCCGGACCGCGTAGACGCACCGGTAGCCGATCGACGGCGGCAGCCACGCGGACGCGTCCGAGGATCCCTTGTCCTGGTTGGCGCCGCCGTCGACGGCCAGCAGGTTGGCGGGGTCGTTGGCGAACGAGCGCCGCCGCGCGGCGGACCACTTGCGCGCCCCGGTGGCCCACGCGTCCGCGAGCGCGACGACGTGGTCGATCTGGACGTCGGCCGACGACGGCCCGCGCACGAACCGGATGTCGGTGCGCGTGTACGGGTCGTCGAGAGCGCCGCTGAGCACCGTGCAGCCGTCGGCGACCACGTCCGTCAGGTCGCGGCGCAGGATGTCGTCGCGCGTGTCGCAGCCGTTGTGGTCCTCGTCGGCCCAGGCCGTACCGAACGCGGCGCGGTCGTAGTCGTCGTCGGCCGACGCGTCCCGGACCGTGAGGTCCGCCAACGCGGAACGTGCCGCCGCGAGGTCCGGCGCCGACACCGGGTACTGCGCCGCGGCGCGCGACCGCGTCCACCACGGCCCGCCCAGCCCTACGGCCAGGCAGCACACCAGCACCGCCGCCCACACCCACCACCCGCGCACGACCTCAGCGTCGCCTGCCGGAGCGACCACATGCGGATCTCGTCCACCTGTGGTCGCGTCACGCGCCAGCTCTGGGACGTACGCCCTGGCACGGGACGATCCGCCCTGCCAGGCTTGCGGCATGGACCCGTCCTACAGCCTCGCCACGCGGATGGCCTGCGAGTTCATCGGCACGGCGATCCTCATCATCCTGGGCAACGGCACCGTCGCGAACGTCCACCTCAAGGGGTCCAAGGGATACGGCGGGGGCTGGTCGCTGATCGCCATGGGCTACGGGTTCGGCGTGATGATCCCCGCGGTGATGTTCGGCGGCATCAGCGGCAACCACATCAACCCGGCGTTCACGATCGGTCTGGCGACGTGGGGTCTGTTCCCGTGGTCGCAGGTCGCACCGTACGTCGTCGCGCAGATGCTGGGCGCGATGGCCGGCCAGCTCGCGATCGTCGTCACGCACAAGCCGTACTACGACCGCACGACGAACACGGACGACGTGCTCGCCACCTTCTCGACGATCAACGCCGCGAAGTCGAGGCTGAACGGCTTCGCCAACGAGCTGCTCGGCTCGGTGGTGCTGTTCTCGTGCGCGCTCGCCCTGGTCCACTCACCGCTGACGAAGGACGAGCCCGGCGTCGCGCACGTGGCGGTCGGCTTCCTGGTCTGGGGACTCGTGGCCGGGCTCGGCGGCCCGACGGGGCCCGCGCTCAACCCGGCCCGAGACCTGGGGCCGCGCATCGTGCACGCACTGGTCCCGCTCAAGCACAAGGGCGGGTCCGACTTCCGCTACGGCTGGGTGCCGGTCGCGGCGCCCGTCCTCGCCGGTGTGATCGGCGTGGGCGGCTGGAAGCTGCTGCTCGGCTGACGCCGGGTGCGGCTGATCAGGCCGGCGTGAGCACGAAGACCGGGATGAGGCGGTCCGTCTTGGTCTGGTAGCTCGCGTAGTCGGGCCACGCGGCGACCGCACGCTCCCACCACTGCTCGCGCTCGGCACCGCTCACCTCGCGGGCCACGTAGTCGCGACGCACGGCCCCGTCCTGCAGCTCGACCAGCGGGTTCGCGACGAGGTTGTGGTACCAGAGCGGGTGCTCCGGGGCGCCGCCCTTCGACGCCACCACCGCGTACTCGCCGTCGTGCTCCACGCGCATGAGCGGCGTCTTGCGCAGGGTCCGGCTGGTCGCCCCCAGCGTCCACAGCACGATGATCGGCTTGCCGCGCATCGTGTTGCCCTCGCGGCCGTCGGTGGACTCGAAGAGCTCGACCTGCTCGCGGGCGTGGGGTGACGTGCTCGGCTGGTACTCGGCGGTGATCGGCATGCAGTGGCCAACCGTCGGCGGCACCGGTCTCATTCCCGGGCGACCTTGCGTGCGCGCAGCAGGACGGCGTCGAGCATGTCCGGCGTGAGGCGGCCGGTGAAGGTGTTCTGCTGGCTGACGTGGAAGCACCCGAGGAGGGTCAGGGTGCGGTCGCCGCGGCCGACGACCAGCTCGACGCCATGACCGAACGCCGGCAGCGGGCGCGGCACGGACCAGCCCTGCTCGCGCAGCGTCGTCAGCAACGCGTGCCAGCCGAACGCGCCCAGCACCACCGCGACCGCGGGCCGGACCAGCTCGAGCTCGCGCGCCAGGAAGGGCGCGCACGCCCGTCGCTCGTCGGGCGTCGGCTTGTTGGCCGGCGGCGCGCAGTGCACGGGCGCCGCGGTGCGGATGTCGGTGAGGGTCAGGCCGTCGCCGATGCGGGTCGACGTGGCCTGCGACGCGAAGCCGGTGCGGTGCATCGCGGCGAACAGGAAGTCGCCCGAGCGGTCGCCTGTGAACATCCGGCCCGTGCGATTGGCGCCGTGGGCGGCCGGGGCGAGCCCGACGACCATGACGCGCGCGTGCGGGTCACCGAAGCTCGGCACCGGCTTCGCCCAGTAGTCGTCGTCCCGGAACGCGGCCCGACGCACGCGCCCGACCTCCTCGCGCCACGCCACCAACCGCGGGCACGCGCGACATGCGACGACGTCTGCGTCGAGGGCCTCGAGCGAGTCGGCCATCAGAACCGGTCGGGGTCCCCCGCGCCGACGCGCACGACCTCGGGTCCGCCGCTGGTCCAGTCGACGACCGTCGTCGGCGTCATCCCGCAGTCCCCGGCGTCGACGACCGCGTCGAGGTCGTGGTCCAGCTCCTCCTTGATCTGCCAGCCCTCGGTCATCGGCCACTCGTGACCGGGCATCAGCAGCGTGCTGGACAGCAGCGGCTCACCGAGCTCGCGCAGGATGGCCTGCGCGACGGGGTGGTCGGGGATGCGCACGCCGACCGAGCGCTTCTTGGCGTGCGCGAGCCGGCGTGGCACCTCTGGCGTCGCGGGAAGGATGAACGTGTACGGGCCCGGGGTCGCGGCCTTGATCGCACGGAAGGCGCTGTTGTCGAGGTGGACCAGCTGCCCCAGCTGCGCGAACTCCGCGCACACCAGCGTGAAGTGGTGCGTGTCGTCGAGGTGCCGGATCCGTCGGATGCGTTCGGCACCGTCGTGGTTCTCCATCCGCGTGCCCAGCGCGTAGCACGAGTCCGTCGGGTAGGCGACGACGCCGTCGCGGCGCAGGATGTCCACGACCTGCCCGATCGACCGCGGCTGCGGGTCGACGGGGTGGACGTCCAGGTAGCGCGCCATGCTCCGAGGTTAACCACGCCGCCCGGACCGCGCGCCCGGGAAACGGAACGGCCCGCGCCCTCCCCTGCTCGGGAGGTCGCGGGCCGTTCCGGTCCGTGGGTGCTGCGTCAGGCGGCGTCGAGGATGTCGACGACGAAGACCAGCGTCGAGTTGGCCGGGATCGAGCCCGACGCCGTGTCGCCGTAGCCCTTGTCCGGCGGGATCACCAGCAGCACCTGGCTGCCGACGGTCTGCCCGACGAGGCCCTCGTTCCACCCGGTGATGACCTGACCCTGGCCGATGTTCTGCACGGCGTACGTGGACGGGTCGCGGTCCCACGACGAGTCGAACGCGGTGCCGTCCCACAGCCAGCCGGAGTACTTCACGGTGACGGTCTGACCCGACTCGACCTTGGCGCCCGTGCCCTTGATCAGGGGCTGGACCACCAGGCTGGTCGGCTTGTCGGCCTTCGACGGCGTGATCGACGGCTTGCCCGTCGAGTCGAGGGTCACGGTGGGCAAGCCGTCCTTGGGGGCGACGGCCTCGCCCGTGGCGCGGGTCGGCACCGTCTTCGCCTCGGTGACCTCCAGCACGTAGATGTTGGTCTGCGGGGTGCCGGTGGCCGTGCCGTCGGCGGTCTCGGGCGAGGCGACGACGACGCGGGTGCCGACGTGCTTGCCCACGAGGACCTTCTCGAGGTCCTCGTTGATCTCGCCCAGCAGCAGCGCCTGCGTCTGGTCCGGGTAGGTCGACCCGAGGGTCTTGCCGTCCGCACCCGAGACCGCGAGCTGCAGCACGCTGAGGCGCTGGCCGGCCTTGATCTCGTCGCCCTTGCCGTCCGACTCGCTGCGGATGACCATGGCGCCCACGGTGAACGGCGTCTCGGGGAGCGTGACCTTGGGCTCCTTGCCCGTCTCGCCGGTGACCTTGATCTTCGCGACGGCCGCGATGTCCTCGGCGCTGGCCGTGGGAGCGGCCGTGGTCGTGGGCGAGGCCGACGACCTCGCGGACGGCGACGTCGTGGAGCTGCCCGTCGCGTCGTCGTCGGTGCTGCACGCGACCAGCGTGACGGCCATGGTCAGGGTGAGGGCTCCGGCGGCCAGGCCGCGGGCTCGTGTCGTGCGGCGCACGAGGATCTCCGTCATTTCGGGGGTTCCACCCCGGGCGACGAGGCGGCGGACCCGTGCACGGTACGCGATCAACCTGGGGACGCGCTGAGCGGTTTCACCCGATGATCACGCGCCGAGCGCCCGATTCGTCCCGCCGGCCACCTTGCGGCCGCTCACGGCGATGTCCGCCCTCGAACCGGCACGGGCCCCCGCGTCCCACCCGCGGCCCGTCAGGCGGCGGGTGGACTGACGGACGTGCGGGAACTCCCGCGCGACCGCCGCACCGACCCGCGCACCACGCTCGGCGACCACGAGCGCGCTGGACGTGCCCTCCGTCTCGGCCTCGGTGAGCACCTCGGCGTAGAAGTCCGCCAGGCGTCGGGCGACGACGATCGTGAACCCCGCCGCGAACGCGCGCTTGTCCGCGGGTCGGCCGCCGTGCGCCGCCATCTCGGCGAGCATCTGCGGTTCCAACGAGTCGGCCAGCACCGTCGCCATCGAGACGTCGGCCGCGAACCCGAAGGCGACGAGCTCGGTGACCTGCCCGCGCCGCACCCGCAGCGCCTGGCACCCGAACGCCGCGTAGACGGCGGAGCGCAACGAGATGCGGTCCAGCACCCACGACCCGGTCATCGGTGTGTCGACCCGCACCGGTTCGTGAGCCTGCTCGTGCGTCATCCGCACGGCTGCCTCGTCGAGGCTGTGCCGCAGCATGAGCTTCTCGGCGCGGGCGCGTGCCAGCTCTCGCTCCGGTTGGTGCGGGGAGCCGCCGTCCGCGATCGCCAGCAGCGTGCGGATCAGCGCGAGCCGCTCGTCGTGCGACTTCGGCATGGTGGTCCTCTCGGGATGGTGCGGGCGACGGCTCGGTGCGCCGTCACCGTAGGCGGATGCACCGACAGGACGTCAGCGTGCGTCGATGACCTGCACGATCGCGTCGAGGCCGACGAAGTCGGATGCGTTGTGTGTGAGAAGCGCGGCCCCGTGCGCGTGTGCGGTGGCAGCGATGAGCAGGTCGAGGCTGCGTGCGCGCGGTTGACGTTCCGCAGCGACCACGGCTGCGGCGATCTGCCCATAGCTCGCGGCGACGGCGGCGTCGACGGGAAGGGGGTCGAACCGGCGCTCGGCGGCGGTGAGCACCCGGAGGCGGCGCGCGCGCTCGACCGGGTCCGTGGCGACCAGGACGCCGAACTGCAGCTCGGCCAGGCTGACGGCGCTGACCGCGAGCTCGGCGTCGACGCGGGACAAGTGCCCTGCCACCAGCACGCTCGTGTCGAGGACGGCCCTCACGGGGTGCTGAACGGGTCGCGCAGAGTGTGGTCGAGTGCGTCCCCGGCTCCCCGGAGGCCGTCGGCTTCAGGTCCCAGGACGTCGGCGACCTCGTCGTACGTGAGCCACCGTCGCCCCGCGGTCGCGCGATCGGCGGGCACGAGGTCCGCGACGTGCCGCCCGCTGACGGAGACACCCAGGCGCTCGCCGCCCTCGACCCGCCGGAGCAGCGCGCTCGCGCTCTGGCGGAGCTCCCGCACACCGACGGTCTCCATGACGTCGAACGGTAGCACTTGTGCTACATCGGGCGATCGGGCTCGTGAGGTCATGTCGTCATCCTGCTCCGCGACCCGTGGGCAGGCCCGGGGCCCGGACGGATCTGTGGACCGACCTGCTCGGGAAATGTGGCTGTGGTCGGCTCGGCGCGGCCACCCGATCGCGACCCCGCCGGCAGCGACGACCGCGCTCGGGATGACGACCGCGGTCGGGATGTCGGTGTGGCGACCTACGGTGGACGGATGCCCGTTCCCCCGCGTGTTCTGACCGACCGGCTCGACCTGCGCCCACCGCTCGAGAGCGACCTCGACGGCCTGTTCGCCATCACCAGCGACCCGAGGCTGTGGCGGCACTTCCCCGCCTTGCGCCACACCTCCCCCGACCAGACGCTGACGCGGATCCACGAGTGGGGCACCAGCTGGCGCGAGTCGCGCCTCGGTACCTGGGCGGTGCGGGAGCGTGGCGACGAGCGGATCGTCGGCAACGGCGGGTGCACGCTCACCCGAGGAGCCTTCTGGAACCTCGGGTACCGCCTCAGCGTGGACGTCCACGGCAAGGGCTACGCCACCGAGCTGTCGCGTGAGGCGATCCGCCGGGCGACGGAGCTCGCGCCCGAGGTTCCGGTCGTCGCGTACCTGCTCGAGCACAACGCTGCCTCGGCCCGCGTGGCGCAGCGCGTCGGGCTCACCCTCGTCCATCGCGCACCGGACCGGGGCAACCCCGATCCCGATGCGATCCGGCTGGTCTACGCCGACCGCCCGCTCGACGACGCGCAGCTCGCCGCGACGTTGCTCTGAGAGTGACACCGAGCGCCAGGCGCGGGCGTAGGTTGGTCGGAACGATTCGATGAAGCGAGGACGGTTCATGGCTCCCATCAGGTTCGGCGTGATCGGCAGCGGTTGGCGCGCAGAGTTCTTCGTCCGCGTCGCGCGTCTGCTCCCCGAGCGGTTCACGTGCGTCGGCGTGGTCACACGCCACGCCGATCGAGGCGAGCAGGTGCAGCGCGAGTGGTCGGTGGCGACCGTGCGGACGGCCGCGGAGCTGGACCGGCCGGACTTCGTCGTCGTCGCGACGCCCTGGCCCGTGACCCCGGAGGCGACCGGCGAGCTCGTCGCGCGGGGCGTCCCCGTCCTGGCCGAGACGCCGCCGGCTCCCGACGCCGCGGGGCTGCGCGCGCTGTGGGACCAGGTCGGCGGCTCCGGCCTCGTCCAGGTCGCCGAGCACAGCCCGTTCATGCCCGCGCACGCGGCGCGCATCGCGGCGGTCGACGACGGCATCGTCGGGCGCCCCACCTCTGTACAGATTTCTTCGACGCACCTGTACCACGCCGTCGCGCTCATGCGCAGGTTCCTCGGCGCGGGCTTCGGTGAGGTCGCGGTACGTGCGACGACGACCACGGCGCCACTGCTCGATCCCGTGGCCCGCGACGGCTTCACCGGCGCCTCCGACCCGCGCGACGCCTGGAACATCCTGGCCACGCTCGACTTCGGCGACGGCCGCAGCGCGTTGTACGACTTCACCGACAACCAGTGGCACAACCCCCTGCGCACCAACCGCATCGTGATCCGCGGCAGCCACGGCGAGATCGTCGACGACGCCGTCACCCGCTGGGTCGACGAACGCACGATCCTCACGTCGTCGTTCAACCGCCGCGTCTCCGGCCTGGAGCAGAACCTCGACGGGTTCGACCTCGAGCACATCTCGCTGGACGGCCGCGTCCGCTTCCGCAACGAGTTCCACGGCGCTCGTCTGGCCGACGACGACCTCGCGGTGGCCGGCCTCATGGACGCGACCGCCGCGTGGGTGCGCGACGAGGGCCCGGCGCCCTACCCCCTCGCCGACGGCTGCCAGGACCACCTCCTGGGCCTGGCGATCGAGGAGGCCGCCCGCAGCGGCGAGCCGGTGCGGACGGTCGTCGAACCCTGGGGTCGTTGAGCGCGCCCGAGATGCGCCGGCCGCCCAGCGGGGTGAGCCTCGGACCATGACCCGATTCGGCTACACCCTCATGACCGAGCAGTCCGGCCCGCGCGAGCTCGTCGGTTACGCCCGGGACGCGGAGCAGGCGGGCTTCGACCTGCTCGTCTCGTCCGACCACTACTTCCCGTGGCTCGAGAGTCAGGCTCACGCTCCGAACGCGTGGACCATGCTGGGTGCGGTCGCGCAGGTGACCAGCCGGGTCGAGCTCATGACGTACGTGACGTGCCCGACGATCCGCTACCACCCGGCCGTCGTCGCGCAGCAGGCCGCGACGCTTGCGCTGCTCTCGGAGGACCGGTTCGTGCTGGGCCTGGGCGCGGGCGAGAACCTGAACGAGCACGTCGTCGGCGAGCGCTGGCCGGCGGTCGGGGAGCGGCACGACATGCTCGAGGAGGCGATGACGATCATCCGCGGCCTGCTCGACGGCGAACGGATGACCTGGGAGGGCGACCACTTCCGCGTCGACCAGGCCCAGCTCTGGGACCTGCCGGACAAGGCACTGGAGATCGCGGTCGCCGTCAGCGGTGACCAGTCGATCGAGCGGTTCGCGCCCCTGGCCGATCACCTGGTCGCCGTCGAGCCGGACGCCGACCTGGTGAAGCGGTGGGACGCCGAGCGCACCGAGCCGTCCCGCAAGATCGGGCAGGTGCCGATCTGCTGGGACCCGGACGTCGATGCGGCCGTGGACCGAGCGCACGACCAGTTCCGCTGGTTCGGCGGCGGCTGGGGCGTCAACGCCGACCTGCCGACCACCGACGGGTTCGCCGCCGCCAGCCAGTTCGTCCGACCGGAGGACGTGGCCGGCTCGATCTCCTGCGGACCCGACCTCGACAAGCACGTCGAGGCGGTGGCCGCCTACTGGGAGGCGGGTTTCACCGACGTCGCGATCGTGCAGATCGGCGACGAGGGCCAGCAACGCTTCCTGGACGAGGCCGCCCAGCCGCTGCTGGCCGCGCTGCGCGATGCATCGAAGGGACGTTGATCATGGCCGTCACCAGCTTCCAGGACCTGCCGCTCGCCGACCGTGACGACCGCGATCGGATCAAGAGCCACCTCGCCAAGTACTCCGCGAAGCTCGGGGAGACCCCGCCCTGGGAGTGAGTCAGGCGCTGAACGAGCTGACGCCGGCGTCGTCGTCGGCCCGGACCTCGAACCAGACCGTCTTGCACTCCCCGCTCGCGTCCACCTGCGAACCCCACGCGCTGGCCAGGTGGTCGATCAGCCAGACGCCCCGGCCGCCGACGTGCGTGTTGGGGACGTCGCGCAGGATCGGCACCTCGCGGTGGCTGCTGTCGGTCGCCTCGACGCGGATGCGCTGGTCGTCGACGTCGACGCGCAGGACGACCGGCGGCCACGCGTGCTCGACGGCGTTGGTGACGAGCTCGCTGACGAGCAGCACGAGCATCTCGCGGCGATCGTCGTCGATCCCGGCCTCGGCCAGACGGTCGGCGGCCCAGTGCCGAGCGGGCGCGACCGCTCGGTAGTGCGGGTCCACCGTCCGTTCGGCGCGCATCGTCTGCCCCCAGATCCCTGATCTTCTCCGAGAAGCAACGGTGATTCGGAACGGTCGATTCGGCAACTCGAACTCGATCGAATGTCCAGGATGTCCGAAAACCGGCTGTCACCATGGGTGCCATGACCCCCACCCGTCCACAGGTCCGCCGGTGGCGGCAGTACCTGGCCGACGAGCGCGCCGAGGCCGCCGTCTACCGCGACCTGGCCGCCCGCCGCACCGGCGAGGAGCGCGACATCCTGCTGGCTCTCGCCGATGCGGAGCGCCGTCACGAGCAGCACTGGCTGGACCTGCTGGGAGACGACGTCGGCAAGCCGGTTCGCGGCGACGTCCGCACGCGGATGCTCGGCTGGCTCGCGCGCCGCTTCGGCTCGGTGTTCGTCCTCGCGCTCGCGCAGCGCGCGGAGGCGCGCTCGGAGTACGACGACGACGAGGACGCGACGCCCCAGATGGCGGCCGACGAGCGCATCCACGAGGAGGTCGTGCGCGGGCTGGCGGCGCGCGGCCGCAACCGCATGTCCGGGACGTTCCGCGCGGCGGTGTTCGGCGCCAACGACGGTCTCGTCTCCAACCTGGCGCTCGTGCTCGGCATCGGCGCGAGCGGTGCGTCGCCCGCGACAGTGCTGCTCACGGGCCTGTCCGGGCTCCTGGCCGGCGCGCTGTCGATGGGTGCCGGCGAGTACGTGTCCGTCCGATCGCAGCGCGAGCTGCTCGAGGCGTCACGTCCTGGTCCCGCGGCCGGCGCCGCGCTGCCGCACCTGGATGTCGACGCCAACGAGCTGGCCCTGGTTTACCGGGCGCGCGGCATGGAGGCCGACGAGGCGCAGGCGCGGGCCGTGCACGTCCTCGGCTCCCTGGAGGGGCGCACACCGCAGACGGCGCTCGGCGTGCCGGCCGGCGCGGACCAGGCCGTGCCGGACGTCGACGAGCACGAGGCCGTCGGAAGCGCGATGGGCGCCGCGATGGCGAGCTTCTGCTTCTTCGCGTCGGGCGCGCTGATCCCCGTGCTGCCGTACCTGCTGGGCGCGGAGGGGACCGTCGCGGTGGCGTGGGCCGCGGGGCTCGTCGGCATCGCGCTGCTGGGCACCGGTGCCGTCGTCGGCCTGCTGTCCGGGACGTCGCCAGCCAAGCGCGCGCTGCGCCAGCTCGCGATCGGCTACGGCGCAGCCGCGGCCACCTACCTGCTGGGCCTGGCGTTCGGCGGCTCGGTCTGACCTCAGTGGTCCGTGCTGCGGCGCTCCGGGTGCGGCCAGGCCAGGTCGAGTGCCTTGCGGAAGGTCGGCACGTCGATCCTGGGGACGGCGAGATGCCAGGCGCGGCCGCTCGCGTCGGCGCCGTCGATCGTCGTGAACGCCGCCTCGACACCGCGTGGACGCGGGCCGTCGGTGCGGAAGACGCGGTGCGGGCCCGGTCCGAGCACGGCCGCGAGGTCGTCGGGCGACCCACCCAGCACCAGCGTGTGCCGGCGTGACCGGCCGCGGTCCCCCACCAGGTACGCCACGAGCGCGAGCGGTCTGCCGGCGTCGAGGTCCGCGAGGTCCTCGTCGGGCTCGCGCCGGGCGCCCACCCACGACTTCAGGACGTCGAGGAACGTGCGCGTCCCGGCGGTGCGCTGGATGGCCATGGCCACATCGTGCCGCGTCTCACTCCTCGGCGGGGTTTAGGTAAGGCTCACCTCGTGCTTATGCTGGGCGACGTGACGACGACCACCGAGGCGCCTGCCGTGACCGAGCCTGCGTTCAAGTTCTTCGCGGTACAGGTCAGCGGCGTGCAGCGGCTGTGCCCCAGCGTGCTGCGCCTGACGTTCACGGGCGACGACCTGGACCGGTTCGCCGACAACGGCTTCGACCAGCGGATCAAGTTCTTCCTCCCGCTGGCCGGCGCCCCGTACAGCGAGCTGCTGGACCTCGGCGCGAGCGACGACTGGTACGGCACCTGGCGTGCGCTGCCCGACGAGCGCCGCCACCCCATGCGCACCTACACGGCCCGCTCGGTGCGCAACGACCGCCGCGAGGTGGACGTCGACGTGGTCCTGCACGGCGACCTGGGTCCCGCGTCGCGCTGGGCGACGACGGCCGCGCCCGGTGACGAGCTCGTCATCCTGGGTCCGAACGCCGGCTGCGCCGGCCCGCACGGCGGCGTCGACTTCGTCCCGCCTGCCCACACCGACCGCATGCTCATCGTCGGCGACGAGACCGCGCTGCCCGCCATCGCGGGCATCCTGGAGCGCCTGCCCGACGACGCACGCGGCGAGGTCCTCATCGAGATGCCGTCGTCGGAGGACCGCCTCGACCTGGTCGCCCCCGCGGGCGTCGTCGTGCGCTGGTACGGCCGCGACGGCCGCGAGCACGGCGAGCTGCTGGTCCCCGCCGTCCGCGCCGCGTGCGCGCGCATGCTCCCGGGTCAGGCGCCGGCCGACGACATCGAGCTCGAGGACGTCGACGAGGACCTGCTCTGGGAGGTCCCTGTCGACGAGCACGGTCAGCCGCTGCGCGAGCAGGCAGCGATGTACGCGTGGCTCGCGGGCGAGTCAGGCGTCATCAAGACCCTGCGCCGCCACCTCGTCACCGAGTGCGGCGTCGACCGCAAGGCCGTCGCGTTCATGGGCTACTGGCGCCGCGGCAAGTCGGAGATCAACTGATCCGTGCGGCACACGGGATGACGAAGTACGTCTTCATCGACTACGACGGGACGTTCGCGAACGGCAGCGTCGTACCGCCCGAGCACGTCGACGCCGTGCGGCGCGCGCGTGCCGCCGGGCACCGCGTCCTCCTGTGCACCGGGCGGCCCCGCTGCATGTTCCCCGACGACATCGCGGAGGACTTCGACGGCATCGTCGCGCTCGCGGGCGGCTACGTCGAGCTGGATGGCGAGGTCCTCATGGACACCGTCTTCCCGGCCGAGGTGGCCCGCGAGGCGCAGCGCCTGCTGACGGAGCACGACGTCGTCTACACGCTCGAGTCCGCCACCGGCCTCCGCAGCCCGGCCGACCGCGCCGAGCGTCTGCGTGAGATGGCCCGCCAGAACGGCGACCCGCGCTCGGCCTTCACCGAGGTGATCGACGCCCTCGTGGTCGACGACGGGCCGGCGGAGTTCGGCAAGGTCATGTGCTGGGCTTCGTCGGTGCCGGTCGCGGAGATCGGCGCGGCGCTCGGCCCGCTCGTCGCGTCCATCCCGACGTCCCTGCCCGGGCTCGTCGGCAACGCCGGCGAGCTGTACCTGGCCGGCATCACCAAGGCCGTCGGCGTCGACGCCGTCGTGCGCGCCCGCGGGATCAGCGCCGACGACATCGTCGCGATCGGCGACGGCTACAACGACCTGGAGATGCTGCAGTACGCCGGCACCGCCGTCGTCGTCGAGGGCGCGCCACCGGCAATCCTCGCCGAGGCGGACCTGATCGTCGGACGCCCCGACGACCACGGCGTGCTGCGCGCGTTCGAGCAGCTCGCCCTGATCTGAGAGCGGCTCTGCCGCCCCTGACCAGTACGGTTTCCGACGTCCCTGCACATGGCGATTCGGAGTGACCGATGTCCGTGTTCCGCTACCTCCCGATGGACCTGATCGTCCTTCTGGCGTGCGGGGCTCTCGTTGTGGCTGCCATCGTCGTGCTTGCGACACCCCCGAATCGCCGCGGGGAGGCTGTGCAGGTCCTCTTGCGCGTTGCACTCGTCGGGTGCGTGATCGCGCTCCTCGCCATCACCGTGATCGCCGGCGGGTCGAGCGGAGGCGTCAACCTCGTGCCGTTCGCCGGAATCCGCAGCGAGCTCGGCAACGTCAACCGCGAGCTCGCCTTCGCCAACGTCGTCGGGAACGTCCTCATGTTCGTGCCCGTGCCTATCCTGGCGCGGCTGACGTGGGTACCGACCTGGCCGCGCGCGTTCGGGTGCGGCGTGGTGCTGTCGGTCGCCATCGAGCTGATCCAGCTGGGGACGGGGCGCAGCGCGGACATCGACGACGTGCTGCTGAACTCGGCAGGCTCGCTCGTCGGGGCAGTCGGTGGCTTCCTGGTCGCCGCCGTGGTTGCGCGTGTCCGGGCCTCGCGCCGGGCCGCTGCCGCGCGTCTCGGAGCACCGCTGCCGGACTGATCGACCTCGGCGAGCATGACGTGTCGAGGCGCGGCAGCAACCGGCTACGCCCGCAGCGTGGCGACCTCCGAGAACTCCTCCAGTGCGGAGTCCCTCGTCACGAGGGTGACGTTCTCGATGATGGCCTGCGCGGCGAGGAACCGGTCGAACGGGTCGCGATGCTCCCAGGTGAGCGAACCGGCGAGGATCGCGTGCTCGGAGGTGATCGCGAGCTCGCGTGCGCGCAGGTCGAGCACCCGTGCTCCCCATGCCTGGGCGAGTGCGGCGTACGGGGACGGGAGCTTTCCGAGCCGAACCTTCGTCGCGACCTCCATCGCGGATGCGGCGGAGACGGCCAGGCTGTTCTCCGGGTTCGCGAGCGTCTCGCGGGTGGAAGCGTCGATCGAGTCCGGCTCGGCGAGCAGCCAGAGCACGACGTGCGTGTCGAGCAGGTACGTCCTCACTCCCACTCCGCCAGCTCGTCCTCGCTCAGGGCGTCGAAGAACGACGGGGGGACGGGTGGAAGCGACATGATCCCGAACTCGCGCGCCGCTGACCTCAGCCCGACGAGCTGGGCGACCGGCACGCCGGCGCGGGCGATCCGCACGTCCTCGCCCCGCTCGGCGCGCGCGAGCAGGTCGGAGAGGTGCGCCTTGGCGTCCTGGACGTTCATGAGCGTGTCCATGCCGCGAGTCTAGGCGGACCAGACCCGCTGGACCAGCAGCCCGCTTGCCCGTGGGCCCAACCGCGCCCGGAGCGGGGCCGATGACTTGGACATGAAGAAGACGATGCTTGCCGTCACGCTCGCACTGGCAGCGGTCCTGTCAGGGTGCTCGGCTCAAGCCGAGGAGCAGGCTGCTACGCCCCAGTCCGCCGATCAGGCGGCTGCTCTCGATGCGCTGGTCGAGAATGCGCGCCCGACCCTCGAGGCGTTGCTCGCGTCGTCTCCGATGTACTCGGACATCCAGATCAACGCGGTACCGCCGTCGACGATGGAATATGTCTACGTCTATAAGGACGTCATGGTCGCCGATACCGCGAAGTCGTATCTCGACTCGATGGTGCCGACGTTTCAGGCCGCTGTGGACTCTCAGGTTATCCCTGCGATGATCTCGGGCGGTGTCGATTCGTCCCCGCGAGTGACCTACACCTACCAAGATCCCGATGGCTCGATACTGTGGTCGCACACGTTCGATCCGAGCTGACCTGGCGCGGGTTTATCACCAGCCCCTTCCGCTCGGGCTGACTGGTGACCAGCGGACGATCTCGTCGAGCAGGAAGGTGACGTACCTCGCCGTCCGGCAGCGGGCGGTGGGGGATTGGCACGGTCCCGACCTTAGGTGGTCGCGAACGACGAAGAGCGCTGCGGACCCGTTAGGTTGGGCGCATGCGGCTCGGGGTGCTGGACGTCGGGTCGAACACGGTCCACCTGCTGGTGGTGGACGCGCACCACGGCGGGCCACCGCTGCCGCAGTCGTCGCAGAAGGCCGTGCTGCGGCTCATGCGGTACCTGGAGCCGTCGGGCGCGATCAGCGCCCAGGGCGTTGCGACGATCGTCGGGTCCGTGGCCGCCGCAGCGACGCAGGCGCGCGATGCCGGCGTCGAGGAGCTGCTGGCGTTCGCGACCTCCGCGATCCGCGAGGCGGCGAACGGGCCGGACGTCCTGGCCGAGGTCGAGGCGAGCACCGGCGTGCGGCTGCGGGTGCTGACGGGCCAGGAAGAGGCGGCCACCACGTACCTCGCGATCCGGCGCTGGTACGGCTGGTCGGCCGGGCGGTTGCTCGTGCTGGACATCGGCGGCGGTTCGCTGGAGATCGCCACGGGTGACACGGACGTGCCCGACGTGGCCGTCTCGCTCCCGCTCGGCGCGGGTCGCTCGACGATCCAGTTCCTGCTCGACGACCCTCCGACGGCCGATCAGCTCGCTGACCTGCGACGACATGCGCGCGACGTGCTGGCGGAGGCGGCCGAGCCGTTCGCCGCGCTGCCTCGCCCCGCGCACGTCGTCGGCTCGTCCAAGACCATCCGCTCGCTCGCGCGACTGGCCGGCTCGACCGCCGACGGCATCGGCGCCCGGGACCGCAGCGTGCTCACGCGGCAGGCGCTCGACGACTGGACGCCCCGCCTGGCCCGCATCCCCGCCGACGCGCGCCCCGCGCTGCCCGGCATCACCGCCGACCGGGCGTTCCAGGTGGTCGCCGGGGCCGTCGTGCTGTCCGAGGCGATGCGCGCGTTCGGCGTCGAGGAGCTCGACGTCTCGCCGTGGGCGCTTCGCGAGGGCCTGATCCTGGAGTATCTCGACGCCCTGCGCTGAGGTGCCCGTCATCGCACTGCGTGTGTCGGCGTGATGCGAACGATCGCAGAGCGATGGGCGACGTCGGGTCAGCGCGGGTCGGCCGGGCAGGTGGGTGGTGCGGGGTCGGCGGCGCACGCCGGGGCGCCGTCGGTCGTGACCGTCAGGCGGCGGTCGGGGTCCAGGCGAGTCAGGATGTCGAGGCACAGGGCGGCGAGGCGGTCGACGCCGTCGTCGTCCAACCCGTCGAGGACCATGGTCCGCACGGCGTCGTCGTACAGCGGTCGGCCGGCCTCGTAGGCGGCGGCACCGGCATCGGTGAGGACGGCGTTCGTCGCGCGGCCGTCCTGCTCGCAGGGTGCGCGCAGGACGAGGCCCTTGCGCTCCAGACCGGAGACGACGCGGGACAGCCGTGGCAACGTCGCGTTGGTGCGCGAGGCGAGGGCGGACAGCCGCAGGCGGCGCGACTCCGCCTCGTGCAGCGCCTCGAGGAGCGTGAACTCGAAGGACGTCAGGCCGGTCCCGGCCAGCCGACGGTCGAGCGCGGTCGGCAGCAGCTCGAGCAGCGCGTGGAGGCGCGCGACGGCCACGCGTTCGTCGTGCTGGAGCTCCGTCATGCCGCCCATCCTACGCGAAGGTTGCATCTACAAGTAAGCGGTGTTAGTTTCAGGTACAAGCAAACGACGAGAGGACACATCATGGCCGGCTTCACGATCATCGGTACGGGCAACATGGGCAGCGCGATCGGCGGGATCCTCGCCGCGGGCGGCGCCGACGTGAGCCACGTGAACACGTCCGACGCGGGCAACGCGACGCTCACGGGCGACGTCGTCGTCCTCGCCGTGCCGTACCCCGCGCTCGACGCGATCGTCGAGTCCTACGGCGACCAGCTCGCCGGCAAGGTCGTCGTGGACATCACCAACCCGCTCAACTTCGAGACGTTCGACTCCCTCGTCGTCCCCGCGGGCAGCTCCGCCGCCGCCGAGCTCGCGGCCAAGCTGCCCGGCAGCACCGTGCTCAAGGCGTTCAACACCAACTTCGCCGCGACGCTCGCGAGCAAGCAGGTCGGCGGCCTTCCGACGACGGTCCTCGTGGCCGGTGACGACGCGGACGCCAAGGCGACGCTCGTCGACGCGGTCGTCGCCGGTGGCGTGGCCGCCCTGGACGCCGGATCGCTGGCCCGCGCCCACGAGCTCGAGGCCCTCGGCTTCCTGCAGCTCACCCTCGCGGTGGGCGAGAAGGTCGCCTGGACCGGCGGCTTCGCCGTCGCCCGCTGACAACCGCACCACCCGAACCATGCTGGAGAGCACCATGACCGACGAGCGGATCCTGGCCGCCGACACCTCGATGGGCGCCGTGACCCTGCGGGTCGGCGACCTCGAGCTCATGTCCGACTACTACGCGCGTGCCTTCGGCATGGCGCCGCTCGAGGAGCGCACGCGTTCGCGGGAGGTGCACCGCGTCCTGGGGCGCGGGACGACGCCGCTCGTGCGACTGGTGCACACGCCCGACCTGCCGGGAGTCGACCCCCGGCAGGCGGGCCTGTTCCACACGGCGTTCCTGTTCGAGGACGCACCCGCGCTGGCGGCGACGGTCTACCGCGCCGCGCAGGACCAGCGCGGCCAGTTCGTCGGCTCCAGCGACCACCTGGTCAGCGAGGCGTTCTACTTCACCGACCCCGAGGGCAACGGCGTCGAGCTGTACACCGACCGGCCGCGCAGCGAGTGGACCATCACCGCAGGTCAGATCGCCATGGCCACGGAGTACCTGGACCCCAACGCCTACCTGCAGAACCATCTGACGCAGGAGACGTTCGACGCGGGACCCAGCCGCGCGGGCGTCGTCGGGCACGTCCACCTGCAGGTGGGTGACGTCCCGACGGCCCGCGCGTTCTACGTCGACGCGCTCGGCTTCGAGGCGACCGTGACCGGCTATCCGGGCGCGCTGTTCGCGTCCGCGGGCGGGTACCACCACCACATCGCCATGAACACGTGGAACAGCCGCGGCACAGGTCCGCGGGCCGCCCGGCTGGGGCTCGGGGACGTCGCGATCACGGTCCCGACGGCCGGCGAGATCGAGGCGCTGGGCGCTCGACTGCGCGCGCGCAACATCGACTTCGCCGGTGACGGACGCTCCGTCGTCGTCCACGACCCGTGGGGTACGCAGGTCACGGTGGCGCTGCCGGACCTGACGACCGACGAGCTGCTCGCCCGATGACGCTGCGCGACATCCGGTCCGACGACTGGGCCGACACCCCCGTCGTCGCCCTGCTCCTGCACGGGTACGGCGCCGACGAGCGCGACCTCGCCCCGCTGGCCGGCGCGCTCGGGCTCGCCGTGCCGTGGGCGTCCCTGCGCGGGCCGCTCGACCTGCCCGGCGGCGGCGCGGCGTGGTTCACCATCACCACCCCGGGCAACCCGGAGCCCGAACCGGTGGTCGCGGCCACCGACGAGATCTGGACGTGGGTCGACGAGCACGTGGGACCCGCCGCGCGCGTCGTGCCCGTCGGCTTCTCGCAGGGTGGGCTCATGGCCACGCAGCTGCTCCGCACGCGACCCGAGCGGGTCGCGGCGACCGTGGTCCTCGGCGGGTTCGTGCTCGGTGCCCCGCAGCCGGGCGACGACCGGCTCGCCGAGACCCGGCCGCCCGCGTTCTGGGGTCGCGGCGCCGACGACCAGGTGATCGCGGAGCCGGCCGTCGCCCGCACGGCGTCCTGGCTGCCGCGCCACACCGACCTCGTCGCGCGCGTCTATCCCGGGCTCGGGCACGGGATCCACGCCGCGGAGGTGCGGGACGTCGCCGACTTCCTCGCGGCGCACGCGTCGGCGGCGGTCAGGTCGTAAGCGCTCGTCAGCGGGTCGACGTGTGGTCGCGGACCAGCGCGGCGATCGCGTCGGGCCGCTCGCGGACAAGCATGTGCGTGGTCCCGGCGACGACCCGGAGCGTGGCGCCCGGGATCGCGGCGGCGATCGAGCGCGTGTGCGTGTGATCGACCATGTCGTGCTCGCCGGCCAGCACGAGCGTCGGCGCGACCACGGCCGCGAGCGACGCCGGGTCGATGGACGGCTCGACGGCCCACAGTGCCGAGAGCTTGGCGACCACGACGTCCGCGTGCTCCGGCCCGTCCGGCGACAGCCGCGCGTACTCCGCGTTGATCAGCGCGTACTCCTCGTCGGACACGGTCACGTGCGGGTAGTCGTCGGCCACCCAGGCGTCCGTGGACAGGTTGGCGCTGATCGCGACGAGCGAGCGCACGCGCTGCGGGTGGTCGCGCGCCAGGAGCAGCCCGACGATCGCGCCGTCGCTGTGCCCGACGACGTGCGCCCGGTCGACCCCGACCGCGTCGAGGTACGCGAGCGTGTCGGCGACCATCGTCGCGTAGTCGTACGGGCCGTCGCTGTCCGGCGTCCGGCCGTGCCCGGCACGCTCCGCCGCGTGGACGCGGAACGTGCGGGCCAGGTCGTCGCCCAGCGCACGCACGGGCTCGAGCGAGCAGAACCCGCCGTGCAGCAGCAGGAGCGGCTCGCCGTCGCCCCACTCCTCGTGGTGGAAGGCGTTCGTCACGCCACCGGCTTGGCCGCGCTCAACCAGCCCGTGAGCTGCTCGATGTACGCCGCCTGGCCCACGTAGTCCATGCCCGCGTCGACCCAGGGGTACACCTGGCCGGCCACGAGCGCCGGGTTGTCGGCGAACGTCTTCTGCTTCTTCAGCTCGTCGACCGAGTACGCCGCCTGCTGCTGCAGCAGCACGTCGCCGCCGATCTTGGTCGCGTTTTCCCAGCTGGTCGTCGACCAGTAGTAGTCGTCGTTGTCCGGCTCGGTGAACGTCACGCCCATCTCGGAGTACATCCGCAGCGCCGGGTCGTCCTGGGCGTGGGCGACGTTGATGCCGTCGGCGTCCGCGTACATGGCCGTGACCTTCAACGGGTTGTCCGCCGTGGCCTTGCCGAGGTCGGCGGCCGCGGAGTCGAAGCCGGACTTCGCGTCGGCGATCGTCGTCGGGTTCGCCCCCAGCGACTCCGACAGCTTCGCGAACGTGTCGATGACGTCGCTGCCGTTCCCGCCCATGACGACCGTGATGACGGGCGCGATCTTCTCGATCTGCTTCTGCTGCTCGAGGTCCTTGAACCCCCACAGCGGCTGCGTCTTGTCGATCGTGCCCTTCGAGTCCGTCGGGTAGGCGAGCGTGATGATCACGTCGGGTTGCGCGGTGGCCAGGTCCTCGAGGTTGATCTCGCCGTACTCCGTGCCGACCTCCGTGACACCGGTCGTGTCGAGGTCGGCGAACCGCGCGTCGTCGGCCAGCGAGCTGTACCCGAACGACGCCACCGGCTGCAGGCCGTAGTCCATGAGCGGGACGATCGCGTCGTTGAGGCCCGCCACGCGCGTGGGCGTGTGGTCGAGCTTCACCGTGACGCCCAGGTCGTCGGTGTAGGTCCAGGGCCCGTCCGACGAGGCGCTCGCGGACGGTGCCGCGTCGGTGCTCGAGTCGGACGAGCAGCCGGCCAGCGCGAGGGCGGGGACGGCGAGGGTGACGGCGAGGGCCACGAGGCGGCGACGGATGCTCACGGTAGGTGAGGCTAACTTAACTTCCTGTGAGCGCGGGCTCCTCGGGAACCACCAGCGGGGTCCCGGTCACGGGATCCGGGACGATGCGGACGTGCAGGTCGAACGTGCGCGCGACGACGTCCGCCGTGAGCACCTCCTGCGGTGTCCCGTCGGCGACCACGCGACCGTCCCGGACGGCGACGAGCCGGTCGGAGTAGCGCGCGGCCAGCGAGATGTCGTGCAGCACCATGACGGCGGTCGTGCCCTGCTCGCGGTTGAGCTGTCGGACCAGGCGCAGCACGTCGAGCTGGTGGGCCAGGTCCAGGTACGTCGTCGGCTCGTCGAGCAGGAGGGTCGGCGCGGCCTGCGCGACGACGAGCGCGATCCACGCCCGCTGCCGCTGACCGCCCGACAGCGTCGCGATGTCGCGGTCCGCGAGGTCGGCCAGGCCGGTCCGCTCCAGCGCCTCGTGCGCGGCCTGCGCATCCTCCTTGCTCCACGGCCTGGCCCAGCTCTGGTGCGGGTTGCGTCCGCGCATCACCAGGTCGCGGACGCTGGTGCCCGACGGGGCCACGGGCGACTGGGGGAGGATCGCGAGCCGACGCGCGACCTCCCGCGTGGACAGCTGCGGCAGGGGCGTCCCCTCCAGCAGCACCTCGCCCGCGGCCGGGTGCAGGATGCGACCCAGCGCCTTGAGGATCGTCGACTTCCCGCAGCCGTTGGGGCCGACGAACGTCGTCACCGTCCCCGCCTCGATCGACAGGTTCAGGTCGTCGACGACCGTGCGCTTGTCGTAGGCCAGGCTCAGGCCGCGGGTCTGCAGGACGGGGACGGTCATGACGCGAGCTCTCTCGAGTGACGGACGAGCAGCCAGATCAGGTACGGGGCGCCGACGATGGTCGTGATGATGCCGACCGGCACCTCGTTCGGCAGCAGGATGCGGCCCAGCAGGTCGGCACCGGTCACGAGCGCGGCGCCGAGCAGGGCGGACAGGAGCAGGGGCGGGCGTGACGTCCCGGCGATGCGCACCGCGATCTGCGGGACGACGAAGGCGACGAAGCCCACCGGGCCCGCCGCCGCGACCGCACCCGCGCTGAGCACCACGGCCAGCAGCCCGACGGCCACGCCGAGCCGCGTGACGTGCACGCCGATCCCCCACGCGACCTCGTCGCCGAGCTGCGCCGCGGCCACGGACCGCGAGCAGGCGAGCGCCAGGGGCACGGCCAGAACGACGACGACGAGCAGCGGCCACACGCTCTGCCAGGACACCCCGGACAGGCTGCCGACCAGCCACTGCGACGCGGCGGTCGCGATCGTGACCTTGGCGCGCACCAGCTGGTAGCTCGTCAGGGCGTCGAGCACCGCGGTGATCCCGATGCCGACGAGCACCACGCGATAGCTCTGCAGGCCACCGCGCCAGCCGAGCGCGAACACCAGCGCGGCGGCGACGAGCGCGCCTGCCGTGGCGGCCGCCGGCACGCCGAGGTTCGCGACGACGGGTGCGAGCGACGTCCCGCCCGCGGCCGCGATCACGGTCACGGCACCCAGCGAGGCGCCGGACGTCACCCCCAGGATGTCCGGTGTGGCCAGCGGGTTGCGCGCGAACGTCTGCGTCAGGGCGCCCGCGACGCTCAGCGCGACGCCCACCAGCAGCGCGACCAGCACCCGCGGCAGGCGCACGTCCATGATGATGAACTCCTGCGCGCCCTCGCCGTGGCCGGCCAGCGTGCGCAGCACGTCGAGCGGGGAGAGGTGCGCGCTGCCCAGGCCCAGCGCGAGGACTGCGACGACGACCGCGACGACCAGCGCGACGACCGTCATCGCGAGCACGCGCGGACGCCAGGCCAGCCCGATCGGGCCGACGCGCACACCGGGCTCCGGCCCGGTCGTCTGCTGCTCGGTCTGCACCGGCGGGTTCGCGACGCTCACAGGGCCGCCAACGACCGTCGTCGGGCGACCGCGACGAACACCGGACCGCCGATGACCGCCAGGACGACGCCCACCTCGATCTCCGCGTCGCCACCCGTGACGACGCGGCCCACGGTGTCGGCGAGGACGACGAGCCCTGCGCCCAGCAGCGCGGCCACCGGGACCAGCCGCGCGTGTGCGTTGCCGATCACGGCCCGCGCCACGTGCGGGACGGTGAGCCCGACGAAGCCGATGGGCCCGGCGGCAGCCGTCGCGCCGGCCGTCAGCAGCGTGATCGCCGCCAGCCCGACGCCGCGGGCCATCCCGACGCGCTCGCCCAGGCCGCGGGCCATCTCCTCGCCGAGCGCCAGGTTGTCGAGCGCTCGTGTGTTGAGCATCGCCAGCACCGCTCCGACCAGCAGGAACGGCCAGATCGCCTGCACCACCTCGAGCTGGCGGCCGCCGAGCGACCCGATCACCCAGCGCCGGTAGGCGTCCAGCGAAGCCTGGTCGCCGAGCACGATGAACGACGTGATCGCGGCCAGCAGCGCCGAGACCGCCGTGCCGGCCAGCGCCAGCGGGACGGGGCTCGCGACGCCGCTGCCCGCGGTGCTGACCGCGAACACCGCGACGGCGCCGACGAGCGCCCCGACGAGCGAGAGCCACACCGTCGCGGACGCGGACGTGGTGTGCAGCACGAAGACGCCGAGGACGACCGCGAGGCTGGCGCCGGCCGAGACGCCGAACAGACCCGGGTCCGCGAGCGGGTTGCGGGTGTGCCCCTGCATCAGCACGCCGGCCGCGCCGAGCGCGCCCCCGACCAGGAGCCCGATCACCGTGCGCGGCACGCGCGATCCCCACACGACGACATCAGCCTCGTGCGACCCGTCGCCCAGAAGCCCGTGCCACACGGCGCCCGGGGAGATGCCGTTGCTGCCGATCCAGATGCTCGCGAGCACCACCAGCACCAGGCCGACGCCGAGCGTGATGCCCAGGGCCAGCCGCCGCGTACCCGCGGGGGTACGGGTCTGGACGGACGTCACGAAGGTGCACCTTACTTCGTCGCCCGGTGCGGCGATCCCAGCCCGGCCGGGGCCGACCGGTACGGCCGGTCGTCGGTTGCCGCTCCTCGGTAGTCGACCTTCCACGAGGAAGTCGGTTGCAACCGACTACCTCGTGGGTAAGCCGACTACCGGCGGACAGTGGTCCGTAGCCGGTCCGGCGGATCCACACCATCGCCCGTGGTGGCCTCCCATGCTTCCGCGTCGCCCGACTCCTCCCACTCCTGGGCCGCTCGGCGGTACTGCTCGGCGAGCTGGGCGTCTTCCGGTTCCGAGGAGGTGGTCATCAGCTGCGGGCGGCCTCGCGCAGGGCGCTGACGGCGCCCGTCGACCACAGGGCGAGGGCGACCAGGACGGGCTGGAAGAAGAGCCGGACCAGGCGCTTGGTGTCGGTGTCGAGGCCGAAGCCGTCCTTGTGCTCGAGCCACTGGCCGATGTTGCCGGGGAAGATGACGACGAAGAAC
>Ga0222423_1000352_pt1 | contig 36472 bp, 38 predicted proteins | sample 3A0metagenome_FD_182472 | JGI IMG/M metagenome (GOLD analysis project Ga0222423, IMG submission 182472) | Enriched microbial communities from leaf-cutter ant dump, University of Wisconsin, Madison, United States - 3A0 (version 2) | ecosystem: Environmental > Terrestrial > Nest > Insects nest >...
CCGAATGACCAAGGGTTCCAGGGCCAGGTTAATCCGCCCTGGGTAAGTCGGGACCTAAGGCGAGGCCGACAGGCGTAGTCGATGGACAACGGGTTGATATTCCCGTACCGGCGAAGAACCGCCCATACCGAATCAGGTGATGCTAAGCGCCCAAAGCTCGGTCACCGCTCTTCGGAGCACAACCGAGTGGAGCGCGCGACCCGAACCTGTAGTAGGTAAGCGTATTAACAGGAGTGACGCAGGAAGGTAGCCAAGCGTGGCGATGGTTGTCCACGTCCAAGGTTGTAGGGCGAGAGGTAGGCAAATCCGCCTCTCACATAGCCTGAGAACTGACGGTGACCGCTTAAGCGGGATGATTTGGTGATCCTATGCTGCCGAGAAAAGCTTCGACGCGAGGTTCTAGCCGCCCGTACCCCAAACCGACTCAGGTGGTCAGGTAGAGAATACTAAGGCGATCGAGAGAATCATGGTTAAGGAACTCGGCAAAATGCCCCCGTAACTTCGGGAGAAGGGGGGCCTGAGGCGTGTACCCACTTGCTGGGGAAGCGTTTGAAGGCCGCAGAGACCAGGGAGAAGCGACTGTTTACTAAAAACACAGGTCCGTGCGAAGTCGCAAGACGATGTATACGGACTGACGCCTGCCCGGTGCTGGAAGGTTAAGAGGACGGGTTAGCCGTAAGGCGAAGCTCAGAATTTAAGCCCCAGTAAACGGCGGTGGTAACTATAACCATCCTAAGGTAGCGAAATTCCTTGTCGGGTAAGTTCCGACCTGCACGAATGGCGTAACGACTTCTCCGCTGTCTCAACCGTGAACTCGGCGAAATTGCACTACGAGTAAAGATGCTCGTTACGCGCAGCAGGACGGAAAGACCCCGGGACCTTTACTATAGCTTGGTATTGGTATTCGGTGCGGCTTGTGTAGGATAGGTGGGAGACTGTGAAGCCGGCACGCCAGTGTCGGTGGAGTCAACGTTGAAATACCACTCTGGTCGTTCTGAGTATCTAACCTCGGTCCGTAATCCGGATCAGGGACAGTGCCTGGTGGGTAGTTTAACTGGGGCGGTTGCCTCCTAAAATGTAACGGAGGCGCCCAAAGGTTCCCTCAGCCTGGTTGGCAATCAGGTTTCGAGTGTAAGTGCACAAGGGAGCTTGACTGTGAGAGTGACAGCTCGAGCAGGGACGAAAGTCGGGACTAGTGATCCTCTGGTGGCTTGTGGAAGCGCCAGGGCTCAACGGATAAAAGGTACCCCGGGGATAACAGGCTGATCCTGCCCAAGAGTCCATATCGACGGCATGGTTTGGCACCTCGATGTCGGCTCGTCGCATCCTGGGGCTGGAGTCGGTCCCAAGGGTTGGGCTGTTCGCCCATTAAAGCGGTACGCGAGCTGGGTTTAGAACGTCGTGAGACAGTTCGGTCCCTATCCGCTGCGCGCGCAGGAAACTTGAGAAGGCCTGTCCTTAGTACGAGAGGACCGGGACGGACGAACCTCTGGTGTGCCAGTTGTTCCGCCAGGAGCATGGCTGGTTGGCTACGTTCGGAAGGGATAACCGCTGAAAGCATCTAAGCGGGAAGCCTGCTTCAAGATGAGGTTTCCACGGGCTTAGGCCCGAGAGGCACCCGGTAGACCACCGGGTAGATAGGCCGGATGTGGAAGTGGGGACTAACGACCCATGGAGCTGACCGGTACTAATAAGCCGACAACTTGACACATACTTTAATGTTGCACGCGTCCACTGTGCGGTTCCCGAGATATGGTCGGGAATCACCCGCAAACATCTCAATAGAGTTACGGCGGTCATAGCGAGGGGGAAACGCCCGGTCCCATTCCGAACCCGGAAGCTAAGCCCCTCAGCGCCGATGGTACTGCACTGGAGACGGTGTGGGAGAGTAGGACGCCGCCGGACATTCTTTCACGATGGGCTCACCCGCAAGGGTGGGCCCATCGTCGTTTCTGGGTGCGATAATCGCTCCCGACGAGAGGACTACCGGTGGCAGACAAGGATCAGCGCCCAAGGCGACCGGGCGACCGGGACCGCAGGACCAGTGCGGGCCGCGGTACGGGTGCAGGGCGCGAGGACCGTCGCAGCAGCTCACGGCCGCCCCAGCAGGTGCGCGCCGCGCGCGAGCCGGCGCCCGAGATCGACCCCGACGTCACCTTCAGCGACCTCGACCGCTCCGTGCGCGGTCGTCTTCGTGGCTTGTCCAAGGAGAACGCCGAGCAGGTCGGGCTCCATCTCGTCATGGCCGGACGCTTCCTGGACTCCGACCCCGAGCTCGCCTACACGCACGCCGCTGCCGCGGTCCGTCGCGCCGGTCGTATCGACGTCGTGCGCGAGGCTGCCGGGATCACGGCGTACCGGACGGGCCGTTACGCCGAGGCCCTACGGGAGCTGCGCACGGTGCGGCGCCTCAACGGCTCGTCAGAGCACCTGCCGCTCATGGCGGACTGCGAGCGCGGGCTCGGTCGCCCCGACCGGGCGATCGCCGTCGCGAGCTCGCCCGAAGCGGGTGAGCTCGACGCCGAGGGGACCGTCGAGCTCATGATCGTCGTCAGCGGGGCCCGGCTCGACCTCGGCGACCCCGAAGCCGCGCTGGCCACGCTGGCGCAGCTGTCGTCCCCGGACAGGGGCGTGTCCGCCCGCATCGCTCAGGCGCGCGCCCTTGCTCTTGAGGCACTGGACCGCCACGAGGAGGCGGCACGAGCGACAGAGGGCTTCAGCCCGCTCGAACTCGGCGAGGACGAGGAGGAGGTCGTCGTCGTCGATCTCGCCGACGAGGACGAGGAGGACGCACCGTGAGCGGTCGTGGCCTCATCGGCACCATCGATAGCCCCGTACGCAGCTTCGACCTCGCGCTCGTCGACCTCGACGGGGTCGCCTACCGGGCGCACGAACCGATCGAGCACGCCTCGGCGTCGCTCGTCGCCGCGCGCGAGGCCGGCATGTCGCTCGTGTTCGTCACGAACAACGCGTCGCGCGAGCCCGACGAGGTGGCGGGACAGCTCACCGAGCTCGCGATCCCCACGCGTCCCGACGAGGTCCTCACCGCGGCCCAGGCTGCCGCCGCTCTCCTGGCCACCCGGTTGACGCCGGGGGACCGGGTGCTCGTCGTCGGCGGCAAGGGACTGCGGACGGCCACGTCGCAGGCCGGGTTCGAGGTGGTGGAGCACGCGGACGACGATCCGGTCGCCGTGGTCCAGGGCTTCAGTCCTGACCTCGGGTGGCGCCAGCTCGCCGAGGCCGCCTACGCGGTCGAGCGCGGTGCGTGGCACGTCGCGAGCAACCTCGACCTCTCGCTCCCCACGGACCGCGGGTTCGCACCGGGGAACGGCGCGCTCGTGGGCGCCGTGGTGCACGCGACGGGAGTCACGCCGGACAGCTCCGGGAAGCCGAGCCCGGCGATGTACGAGCTCGCGGTGTCGCGGCACGGAGCCACGGCTCCGCTCGTGGTCGGCGACCGTCTCGACACCGATCTTGCCGGCGCACGGGCCGCGGGCATCCCGGGGCTGCACGTGTTCACGGGGGTCAGCAGCGCCCGTGACGCGGTGCTCGCGGCGCCGCACGAACGCCCGCACCTGCTCGGTGCCGACCTGCGCGCCCTGCACGAGCCGCACCCCGAGCCCGAGCGCGGACCGGACGGCTGGTGGACGTGCCGCGGGTCGGCCGCCCGGGTCGTGCACGGACGGCTCGAGCTCGACGGGGCCGGGATCGACCTCGTGCGCGCGGCGTGCGCGGCGGCATGGGCGTCGGTCGACGCGGGGACACCCGTCGAGGCGAGCAGCGTCCCAGAGCTCACGGCGTAGGCCCCGGGCGGCGCACGAGGTTCCACAGGCGGATCGATGAGCCCGGCGCGGGCCGGTAGCGTGAGAGGGGTGGAGCACATCGACAGCAACGAGGTTCCGGACCAGGCGCGCCCCGACGGCGAGCGCCAGGGCACGGCCACCGGCGAGATCGTCGAGGACGGCCCGACGGGCGACCCGGTGGTCGACGAGGCGCTCGAGGTGCTCCTCGACCTGGACTCTCGCCCGTTGCGCGAGCACGTCACGGCGTTCGAGTCGGTGCACGGTGCGCTCCAGGACCGCCTCGCCGAAGGCCAGCGGTAACGCGGTGCCTCGGCAGCGGCTCGACGTGGCGCTCGTGCGCGCGGGGCTCGCGCGCTCGCGCAGCCATGCCGCCGAGCTCGTGGGTGCCGGGCGCGTGCGCGTCGACGGCAACCCCGCGGCGAAGTCGGCGCTGCCCGTCGCGGAGACCCAGCGGCTCGACGTCGTCGTCGGACCCGACCACGTCTCTCGCGCGGGACGCAAGCTCGCCGGGGCCCTCGACGCGCTCGGGCCCCTCGGGCTCGAGGTCGCCGGTCGCACGGCGCTCGACGCCGGCGCCTCGACGGGCGGCTTCACCGAGGAGCTGTTGCGCCGGGGTGCGGCACTCGTCCATGCGGTCGACGTCGGCCACGGCCAGCTCGCCACGCCCCTGCGTGAGCACCCCCAGGTCCGGCCCGCCGAGGGGGTGAACGTCCGTTACCTCGCGGCGGGCGACCTCGATCCCGTCCCCGACCTCGTGGTCGCCGACCTGTCCTTCATCTCGTTGCGGCTCGTGCTCGCCCCGCTCGCCGCGGTCGCGGTCCCGGGCGCGGACCTGCTGCTCCTGGTCAAGCCGCAGTTCGAGGTGGGCCGGGAACGGCTCGGTTCCGGGGGCGTGGTGCGTCGCGAGCGGGACCGGCGCGCCGCGGTCGACGCGGTGCTGGCCGACGCCGAGGCGCTCGGCTGGACGCCGCGTGACGTGCGAGAGTCCGTGCTGCCCGGTCCGAGCGGCAACGTCGAGTACTTCGCCTGGTGGCAGGCACCGGGAGGCACGCCATGACCCGCACGGCCCTGCTCGTGGCGCACCCCTCGCGCCCGGAGGCCCTCACGGCGGCCCGCGAGGCGGAGGTGGCCCTCGCGGCGGCGGGCTTCGCGGTCCGCTCCGACGCGGACGGCATCACCGCCGCAGAGCTCGCCGACGTCGAGGTCGCCGTCGTCCTCGGCGGGGACGGCACGATCCTGCGCACCGCTCAGCTCACGCGCGGGACGAACGTGCCGATCCTCGGGGTGAACCTCGGGCACGTCGGGTTCCTCGCGGAATCGGAGCGCGAGGACATCTCCGCCGCGGCGGCGCGGCTGGCCGCGCGGGACTACGAGGTCGAGGAGCGCGGCACGCTCGACGTGACGATCCACCAGAACGGCACCGAGGTCGCGCGCGACTGGGCCCTCAACGAGACCACGGTCGAGAAGGCCAACCCCGGGCGCATGCTCGAGGTCGCCGTCGAGGTCGACGGGCGCCCGCTGTCCGCGTTCGGGTGCGACGGCGTGGTCATGGCCACGTCGACCGGCTCGACGGCCCACGCCTTCTCGGCGGGCGGGCCCGTCGTGTGGCCGGACGTCGACGCGATGCTGCTCGTGCCGGTCTCGGCGCACGCGCTGTTCGCGCGGCCGCTCGTCGTCGGACCCGGGTCCGTCCTCGCCGTCGAGATCCTCGCGCGCTCCGCGACCGCGGGGACCATGAGCTGTGACGGGGCGCGGGGGCGCGAGCTGCCCGTGGGCACCCGCGTCGAGGTGCGCCGCTCGCCGGTGCCCGTACGGCTCGCCCGGCTGAGCCCCGCGCCGTTCACGGACCGCCTGGTCGGCAAGTTCTCGCTCCCCGTCGCCGGCTGGCGCGGCCGACCCCAGGAGGGCTGAGTGTTCGAAGAGATCCGCATCGAGAACCTCGGCGTGATCGGGGCCGCGCGGCTCCCGCTCGGCCCGGGGCTCACGGTCATCACGGGGGAGACGGGCGCCGGCAAGACGATGGTGCTCACGGGCCTGGGCCTGCTGCTCGGGGAGAAGGCCGACGCGAGCACGGTGCGGCTCGGCCAGGACGTCGCTGCTGCGGAGGGGCGCGTCGTCCTCGCGGAGGGGTCCGCGGCGCTCTCCCGGGCGCGCGAGGCCGGGGCGGAGATCGACGACGACGGTTCCCTGCTGCTGGTCCGCACCATCGTGACGGGTCGCTCCCGGGCCGCCGTCGGCGGACGGAGCGTCCCGCAGGCCGTCCTCGCCGAGATCGCGGAAGAGCTCGTCACGGTGCACGGGCAGGCGGAACAGGCGCGACTGCGCACACCCTCGCGGCAGCGGCTCGCCCTCGACGAGTTCGCGGGGCGTGCCCACCTCGACCTCGTCGCGGAGCACCGCGAGGGCTGGGTCGAGCGCGGACGCCTCCAGGCCGAGCTCGACACGCTCGTGGGGCAGGCCCAGGAACGTGCGCGGGAGGCGGAGCTCTTGCGGCTCGGTCTCGAGGAGGTCGAGCGGGTCGACCCGCAACCGGGCGAGGACACCGAGCTCGCGGCGCTCGCGACGCGCCTCGCCAACGCCGAGGACCTGCGTGCCGGCGTGACGCTCGCCCACGCGGCTCTCGTGGGCGACGACGACGCCGAGACCCTCGGCGCGGCGAGCGCCGTCGAGGCGGCCCGCAAGGCGCTCGAGCAGGCGGCCGCGCACGACGCGTCGCTGCGTGACCTCGTGCGGCGCACCCAGGAGGTCGGCTACCTCGTGGCGGACCTCGCGAGCGAGCTGTCGGGCTACGCCCAGGACGTCCAGGCCGACCCGGCGCGCCTCGAGCAGGTCGAGTCACGGCGGGCCGAGCTGGGACGGCTCACGCGCAGCTTCGGCCCGGACCTCGACGCCGTGCTCGCGTGGTCGCGCACCGCGGCCGAGCGGCTCACCGAGCTCGACGGCGGCACGGAGCGGATCGAGGAGCTGCGCGTCCGCGTGGCGACCCTCGACGAGCACCTCGCGGACCTGCGCGCACGGATCACCGAGGGTCGTCGCACGGCGGCCGAGCGGTTGGGCGACGTGGTGACCACCGAGCTCGCGGGCCTCGCGATGGACGCCGCGCGACTCGAGGTGGTGGTCGAGACCGAGGAACCGGGCCCGCACGGGGCCGACGGTGTCGAGATGCGGCTCGCCGCCCACGAGGGGGCACCCGCGCGCCCGCTCCGCCGCAGCGCCTCGGGCGGGGAGCTCTCACGCATCATGCTCGCGATCGAGGTCGCGCTCTCCACGGCGGAGGGCTCGGGGGCCGTGCGCCCGTCGACGTTCGTGTTCGACGAGGTCGACGCGGGGGTCGGGGGCAAGGCCGCCGTCGAGGTCGGACGTCGGCTCGCGCGGCTCGCGCGCACCGCCCAGGTGATCGTGGTGACCCACCTCGCCCAGGTCGCGGCGTTCGCGGACCGCCACCTCGTGGTCGCCCGCCAGGACGCCTCGGGCGACGCCGTGACCGAGTCCGACGTCGTGCCGGTCGACGGACCCGCTCGCGTGCGCGAGCTCGCGCGCATGCTCTCCGGCCAGGAAGACTCCGAGGCCGCCCGCACGCACGCCGCTGAGCTCCTCGAGCTTGCTTCGCGGGGGGACAAGTAGCTTTGCGACCGTGCGTGACGACCGCGAGTCCGAGCGGCTCATCGTGACGCTCCACGTGCGGGACAAGCCCGTCAACGCGGACGAGCTCGCCGAGATCAGGCGGCTCGTCGAGGAGGCCAGCGAGGGCTTCGAGTTCGAGATCGTTCTCTCCGAGGAAGACGGCCCTACCACCGTCCGGCTCCCCGTGCCGCGCAGTTCATGTCGAGGCGCCGCCGTGGCCCGCGGCCGCGGACGTGGGACGATAGGGCGCGATGAGAGTCCTGAGATCACGCGGCGCTCCTGAGGCGAGCGGCATCGTGGCACCGGTCCGGGTCGACGCCCGGACGAAGAACCTGGTGCCGCGGCTGCAGCCCGGCGAGATCGCCGTCATCGACCACCTCGACATCGACCGGGTCGCTGCCGAGTCCCTCGTCGAGCGTCGACCCGCGGCCGTGCTCAACGCCGCGCGCTCGATCTCCGGGCGTTACCCGAACCTCGGCCCCGAGATCCTCGTCGCGGCGGGCATTCCGCTCGTCGACGACCTCGGCCACGACGTCATGGGCCTGCGCGAGGGCCGACGCGTGCGCGTCGAGGGGGGCCAGGTCTTCGACGGGGACACCCTCGTCGCGGAAGGGACGCTCCAGGACGTCGACTCGGTCGCGGCGGCCATGGTCGAGGCGCGCGAAGGGCTCTCGGTCCAGCTCGAGTCCTTCGCCGCGAACACGATGGACTTCTTGCGCCGCGAGCGTGAGCTGCTCATCGACGGCGTGGGGGTCCCGAGGATCCGCACCCAGCTCGAGGGACGTCACGTGCTCATCGTGGTGCGCGGCTATCACCACAAGGAGGACCTCGCGACGCTGCGCCCGTACGTGAGCGAGTACCGACCCGTGCTCGTGGGCGTCGACGGTGGCGCGGACGCGATCGTCGAGGCCGGGTGGAAGCCCGACCTCATCGTGGGCGACATGGACTCCGTCTCGGACAAGGCGCTCGCGAGCGGAGCGGAGATCGTGGTCCACGCCTACCGAGACGGGCGCGCCCCGGGGCTCGAGCGCGTGGTCCAGCTCGGCCTCGACCACGTCGTGTTCCCCGCCGCGGGCACGTCGGAGGACATCGCGATGCTCCTCGCGGACGACAAGGGCGCCGAGCTCATCGTCGCCGTCGGCACGCACGCGACCCTCGTGGAGTTCCTCGACAAGGGGCGCGCCGGCATGGCGAGCACGTTCCTGACGCGGCTGCGCGTGGGCGGCAAGCTCGTCGACGCCAAGGGAGTCTCGCGCCTGTACCGCCAGCGCATCTCCAACCTCCAGCTCACGCTGCTCGTCGTCGCGGGCCTGTGCGCGCTCGGCGTCGCGCTCGCCGTGACCCCCGCGGGCCAGACGTTCTTCGGGCTCGTCGCCGCCCGGTTCGACGACTGGTTCTCGTGGGTCGCCTCGCTCTTCGGTGCTCTGACGTGAGCGCCCCCGTCCCGGACCGGAAGGCCCGCCCGTGATCGACTTCCGCTATCACCTCGTCTCGCTCATCTCGGTGTTCCTCGCGCTCGCCGTCGGGATCGCCCTCGGCGCGGGCCCGCTCAAGGAGACGATCGGCGACACGCTCACCGGTCAGGTGAGCCAGCTGCGTGAGGAGAAGGACGCGCTGCGCGCCGAGCTCGACGCTGCCCAGGTGGACGTCGCGAACAACGAGCGCTACCTCGACGAGGTCGCCAGCTCGCTCCTCGGGGGCGCGCTCGAGGAGCGTCGCATCGCGTTCGTGCTGCTCGACGACGTCCCCGACGGCGAGCTCGCCGACCTCGAGGCAGCCTTCGTCGAGGCGGGCGCGAGCGTCCCCACCCGCGTGTCCCTGACGGAGCGCTGGACCGCCGAGGAGGACCAGGTGTTCCGCTCGGCCCTTGCGGCCCGGCTCGTGGAGTACCTCGAGCCCGCCGTGGACCTCAGCGCGGGCCCCGACGAGATCCTCGCGGCCGCGCTCGCGCAGTCGATCGCCGCGAAGGACCCCGCGAACCCGACGGCGCGCTCGGCCAACGCCGAGATCCTCGGCGGTCTGCTCACGGCCGAGGACGGTGCTCTGGTCGAGGCCGAGCTCACCGACGGGGGCCCGGTGGACGCCGTCGTCGTCATCTCGCGCCCCGACGTGCCCGCGCCGGTGGACCCCGACGCGACGGCCACGCCGGCCCCGGACGCCGAGGCCGAGGCGCGGGCGCTCGAGGTGAGGCTGCGTGCGCAGGCCGCGGTGGCGCTCGCGGCCCAGCAGCGCTCCGAGGGCGCGATCCTCGTGGCCGACGAGTACGTCGACGGCGACCTCGTGAGCTTCGTGCGCGAGTCCGACCAGCTCTCGGAGCGCCTGAGCACGGTCACCCGGTACACGACCATGTCCGGGCGCCTGTCGACGGTGCTCGGGCTCGGTGCGCGCATCGCGCTGCGCGTGGGCCACTACGGCTTCGACCCCGGGGCCGACGCCGCGGCCGCGACGCGCGTCACGCTGCCCCCCGTGGACCGCACCCCGGTCTTCGTCCCGGAGGTGCCCGAGACCGAAGGGCCCGACGCCGGCGCGGAGACCGACCCGGACGCCGACGCCGACCAGGCGAGCGGCGAGGAACAGACCGACGAGCCTGAGGGCGGCACCGGGTGAGGCGTGTCGCGGCCGGGCTCGCCGCGAGCGTCGTGACGAACCGGGTGCGGGCCGCCCTCGCGGAAGAGGCCCCGGGCGGGCAGTCGCTCTGGCAGCGCACCAACCACCGCGGGGAGCGCGTGAGCCTCCTCGAGGGCCCCGCCGTCGCGGCCGGGGTGCTCGGAGGGCTCGTCGCGAGCGGGGAGCCCGTGCGCACCGGCGTCGCGGCGGCGATCGCGACGGGCACGGGCGCGACGTTCGGGATCGTCGACGACCTCACCGAGGACTCCGAGCACCGGGCCAAGGGGCTGCGCGGCCACCTCGGCGCGCTCGCCCGCGGCGAGCTCACCACGGGCGGCCTCAAGGTGCTCGGGATCGGGGCGGGCGCGCTCGTCGCCGCGGCCGTGGGCACGCGACGCACGACGACGACGGCCGCGTGGCTCGGCGACGTCGCCCTCAACGGCGCGCTCGTCGCGGCGAGCGCCAACCTCGTCAACCTGCTCGACCTGCGCCCCGGGCGCGCGCTCAAGGCGAGCATGCTCGTCGCGGGCGGCGCGGGGCTGGCGGGCGTGAGCCCGGGCGTCGCGGGAGCGGTCACGGGTGCGGCGGCCGCGGCGATCGGGGAGGACCTCGCCGAGCACGACATGCTCGGCGACGGCGGCGCGAACGCCCTGGGTGCGGCGCTCGGCGCGGCGTTCGCCTTCGGGGCGTCACGCGGCGTGCGCATCGGCGCGCTCGCGCTCGCGGCGGGCCTGACCCTCGTGAGCGAGCGGGTCTCGTTCTCCGCCGTGATCGACCGCACCCCGGGGCTGCGCGAGCTCGACGCCCTCGGGCGGCGCGCATGAGCTCGGGGCTGCGCCGGGCCGCCGGGGGGATCCTCGGGGCGGCGGCCCTCATCGCCGTCGTCACCGTGGTCAGCCGCGTGCTCGGCTTCGTGCGCAGCCTCGTGCTCGGTGCCACCGTCGGTTTCGACGCCGTCGCGGACGCCTACAACGCCGCGAACACGCTGCCCAACGTCGTGTTCGAGGTCGCGGCCGGGGGAGCGCTCGCCGGGGCCGTGGTCCCCGTGCTCGCGGCGCCCCTCGCGCGCGGTCTGCGATCCGAGGTGGACCGCACGGCCTCGGCGCTCGTGGGCTGGGTGCTCGCGATCTGCGTGCCCGCCGCCGCGCTCCTCGCGGCGCTCGCCCACCCGCTCGCCGGGCTCGTCTCGCGCGACCCGGACGGCCGCGCGCTCGTGGCCGGGCTGCTCGCCGTGTTCGCGCTCCAGGTCCCGCTCTACGGGCTCGCGGTCGTGCTGTCCGGGGTGCTGCAGGCCCACAAGCGCTTCTTCTGGCCCGCGTTCGCCCCGGTGCTGTCGAGCCTTGTCGTGATCGGCTCCTACCTCGCGTTCGCCGCCGTGGCCGGCGGCACCCAGACGGACGCGGCGGCGCTACCGGGGGTCGCGTTCGCGTGGCTCGCGTGGGGCACGACGGCGGGCGTCGCAGCGCTGAGCCTCCCGCTCCTGGTGCCCGTCCACCGCTCAGGCGTCCGCCTGCGCCCGACGTTGCGGTTCCCCGAGGGGACGGGGCGCCGGGTCCGCGCGCTCGCGCTCGCGGGGCTCGGGGGCCTGGTCGCGCAGCAGGCGGCCGTGCTCGTGGCGCTGCTGCTCGCGACGCGCTTCGGGGAGCGCGCCACCTACTCCGTCTACGTCGCGGCCCAGCAGGTGTACCTCTTGCCCTACGCCGTGCTCGCCGTGCCGCTCGCCACGAGCGCCTTCCCGCGCCTCGCCGAGCGCGCCGCCGCGAAGGACCGCCGCCCCTTCGCGGAGCTCGCGGCCCGCTCGACACGCTTCGTCGTGGTCGCGGCGCTCGTGGGCGTGGCCGCGGTCGTCGCCGCCGCGCACGCCGCAGCGGGCGTGTACGTCGAGATCGGCATCGGCGAGGCCGAGCGGATCGCCGCGATGGGCCCCGCGCTCGCGTGGACGGCCCCGGCGCTCCTCGGGCTCGGTCTCGTGTTCCACGTCTCGCGCGCGCTCCTCGCCCTCGAGCGGGGTCGGCTCGCCGTGGCGAGCACCGCGACCGCCTGGGGCGCCGTCGCGGTCGCGTCCCTCGTCGCGTGCCTCGCGCTGGTCGGCGGGGCGCACGACGGACCCCGCACGCTCGTCGCGCTCGGGCTCGGTTCGAGCATCGGCATGTCCGTCGGCGGCCTCGTGGTCCTCGCCGCGCTGCGCCGGGCCGCGGGTGCCGCGGCCGTGCGGGGGGTGCCGCGCACGTTCGCGGTCGGCGCCCTCGGCGCGACCGCCGGTGCGCTCGCGGGGCGGTGGCTCACCGAGACGGTGACGCAGCTCATCGGTGAGGGCGTCGTCGCATGGGTCCTCGCGGGGGGCGGCGGGGCGCTGCTCGCCGGGGCGATCGTGCTGGGGGTGTGCTGGCTCGGGGACCGGGACGCCTTCACGGGGCTCGAGGCCAGGTTCGCGGGCGTGCGCCGTGGCTGAGCGCGCACCCCGCATCCTCGTGCTCGTGGGACCGGCCACGGGGGGCATCGGGGCGCACGCCGCCGCGCTCTCGGCGGGCATCGCCGCGCGCGGAGCCACGGTGGCCGTCGTCTGCCCGCGCCTCACGGCCGAGCGCTTCGTGTGGGGCGTCCCCGTCGTCCTCGCGTGGCCCGGCTCCGGGGCGGTCGAGGCGTGGCGACGGTGGCGCAGGCTCCGCTCACTGGTCGCGACGGCCGACGTGGTGCACGCGCACGGGCACCAGGCCGGGCTCCTCGCGCTCGCCGCCGCGCGCGGCACCCGCCCGCGTCCCGCCGTCGTCGTCTCGTGGCACAACGCCGTCCTCGCCACGGGTGCGCGGCGCGCGGCGTCCGCGCTCGCCGAGCGGCTCCAGGCACGGCGCGCGGACCTCGTCACCGGGGCGTCGCTCGACCTCGTCGAACGGGCCGCCGGTCTGGGTGCGAAGGGTGCCGAGCTCGCCCCGGTGGCCTCGCCGCGCGCGGGGGAGCGGGTGCCCGACGGCGCGCGCTCGCGGATCCGCGCCGAGCTCGGGCTCGACGAGCGGGCCCTCGTGGTCCTGACCGTCTCGCGCATCGCACCCCAGAAACGGCTCGACGTGCTGCTCGACGCCGCCGCGCTCCTCGCGGACGACCCCGCGGCCGCCCGCCGCGTCGGCGCACCGGTCACGTGGCTCGTCGCGGGCGACGGCGACGCGGGCCTCGACGCGGGACTGCGCGCTCGCGCGGCGCGCTCCGGCGCGGACGTGCGGTTCCTCGGGGCGCGGCCCGACGTCCCCGAGCTCCTCGCCGCGGCGGACCTGTTCGTGCTCACGAGCCGGTGGGAGGCGCGGGCGCTCGTGGTCCAGGAGGCGATGGCGGCGGGCGTGCCCGTGGTCGTGACCGCGGTGGGCGGGCTGCCCGAGCTCGTGGCGGACGCGGGGCTCCTCGTCCGGGAGGGCGACGCGCCGGGCCTCGCGACCGCCGTCGGCGACCTCCTCGCCTCGCCCGCGCGACGCGACACGCTCGCGCGGGCCGCGCGTCGGCGCTTCGCGGCGCTGCCGGGCGAGGAGGACATCACCCGCTCGTGGTGGACTCGCTATGCCCGACTCGCTCGCGCGGCGCGCGGGCTGAGGTAGATTGGAACCCCGTGGTAGAGCACTCGCATCGGCTCCCCGGGCGGTCGGACTATGTGACCCGGCAGATCTTCGTGACCGGAGGAGTCGTCTCCTCTCTCGGTAAGGGGCTCACCGCGTCGAGCCTCGGTCGACTCCTTCGCGCGCGCGGCCTCACAGTCGCGATGCAGAAGCTCGACCCCTACCTCAACGTGGACCCGGGGACCATGAACCCGTTCCAGCACGGGGAGGTGTTCGTCACGGAGGACGGCGCCGAGACGGACCTCGACATCGGTCACTACGAGCGCTTCCTCGACGTGAACCTCGGCGCCGCGGCGAACGTCACGACCGGGCAGATCTACTCGACGGTGATCGCGAAGGAGCGCCGCGGGGAGTACCTCGGCGACACCGTGCAGGTCATCCCGCACATCACGGACGCGATCAAGGAGCGCATGCGCGCGCAGGCGCACCCCGAGAAGGGTGACCCGCCGCACGTGATCATCACCGAGATCGGTGGCACGGTCGGTGACATCGAGTCCCAGCCGTTCCTCGAGGCCGCGCGCCAGGTGCGCCACGACCTGGGCCGCGAGAACGTGTTCTTCCTGCACGTCTCGCTCGTGCCGTTCATCGGCCCTTCCGGCGAGCTCAAGACGAAGCCGACGCAGCACTCCGTCGCCGCCCTGCGCTCGATCGGCATCCAGCCCGACGCGCTCGTGCTGCGCGCGGACCGCGAGCTGCCCGAGTCCACGAAGGCCAAGATCGCGCTGTTCTGCGACGTCGACACCGAGGCCGTCACCACGGCCGTGGACTCGCCGAGCATCTACGACATCCCGCGCGTGCTGCACTCCGAGGGCCTCGACGCCTACGTCATCCGCCGCCTCGACCTGCCCTTCCGCGACGTCAACTGGGACAGCTGGGACGACGTGCGCCGCCGCGTGCACGAGCCCTCGCGGGCCGTGGAGATCGCCATGGTCGGCAAGTACGTCGACCTGCACGACGCCTACCTCTCGGTGTCCGAGGCCTTGCGCGCGGGTGGTTTCGCGCACGACGCGCGGGTCACGATCCGTTGGGTCCCAGCGGACGACTGCCAGACGGACGCGGGCGCGGAGCGTGCCCTGGGCGGCGTCGACGCGATCCTCGTGCCCGGCGGCTTCGGCGTGCGGGGCATCGAGGGCAAGCTCGGTGCGATCCGTTACGCGCGGCGCACGCGCACGCCGCTGCTCGGCATCTGCCTCGGACTGCAGGCGATCGTCATGGAGTTCGCGCGCAGCGAGCTCGGGCTCGAGGGCGCCTCGAGCTCGGAGTTCGACCCCGCGACGAAGCACCCCGTGGTCGCGACCATGGAGGAGCAGCAGGAGATCGTCTCGGGCGACGGCGACATGGGCGGCACCATGCGCCTCGGCGCGTACGACGCGGTGCTCTCGCCCGGTTCGCTCGTCGCGGAGGTGTACGGCACGGAGCGCGTCTCCGAGCGGCACCGCCACCGCTACGAGGTGAACAACGCCTACCGCCCCCAGCTCGAGGAAGCGGGCCTCGTGTTCTCCGGGCTCTCCCCGGACCGGAGCCTCGTCGAGTTCGTCGAGCTGCCGCGCGAGGTGCACCCGTACTTCGTGGCGACGCAGGCCCACCCGGAGTTCAAGTCCCGGCCCACCCGCCCGCACCCGCTCTTCGCGGGGCTCGTGCGGGCCGCGCTCGACCGCCAGGACGGTCTGCACGACGCTGCGGTGGTCGACGCGGTCGAGGAGACAGCCGCCTCGTGAGCCCCGTCGCCGACGAGTTCGTCGCCCGGCCCACGCTCGCCCGCGAGGAGATCTTCGCCGGGCGCGTGTGGGACGTGGTGGCCGAGGACGTCGACCTCGGCCACTCGGTGGTGCGCCGCGAGTTCGTCGCGCACCCCGGCGCCGTCGCGGTGATCGCCGTCGACCCCGGGGACCGCGTCCTGCTCCTCAAGCAGTACCGCCACCCCGTGCGCGGGTACCTGTGGGAGCCACCGGCCGGGCTGCTCGACGTCGTCGGCGAGGACCCGCTCGACGCGGCGCGCCGCGAGCTCGCCGAGGAGGCGGACCTCGTCGCGGGCACGTGGGAGCACCTCGTGTCCTTCCGCTCGACGCCGGGCGGGTCGAGCGAGGAGATCGTCGTCTACCTCGCGCGCGACCTCGCCCCCGTCCCCGAGGCGGAGCGCCACGTGCGCACCGAGGAGGAGGCGGACCTCGAGCCGGTGTGGGTCCCGTTCCACGAGGCCGTCGCGGGCGTCCTCGAGGGACGGCTCCACTCGCCGACCGCCGTCGTCGGCATCCTCGCCGCGCACGCGCGGCGTACCGCGCGCTGAGACGGCACCGAGCTCCGAGCGCTACTCGCCGGTGACGCCGTCGATCGACTGACGCAGCACGTCGGCATGGCCGTTGTGGCGCGCGTACTCCTCGATCATGTGGACGAGGACCCAGCGCAGGGAGAACTGCTCGCCCCGACGGGAGCGCCCGCGCGAGAGGGTACCGAGGCCCACGGCGCCGAGTCGAAGGGCGGGGACGGTCGACGACCGAGCATGATCTCCCCGAACCAGTAGTCCTCGACGCCGGCGAGGTGCTTGAGGAGCCCGCCCAGGGTCATGTCCGACGGCGCACGGGTGCGGGCGAGCTGGTCGGCGTCGAGCCCCGACGTCTTCCAGCGCAAGGTCTGGCGATGGAAGGCGAGGAATCCGAGCAGCGTCGCTGACTCGTCGGCCGCGAGCGGCGGGTCGTGCCGCGTGTCGGGGTTCATGGCGACGTTCGCTCGAGACGGGTGGGCACGCCAGCGGGTCGCACGGCCGCGTAGGCCCAGGTGAGCGCGGTGGCGAGCACCCCGGTGCCGAGCATGTGGACGCCCACGAGGATCTCGGGCAGCCCCGTGAAGTACTGGACGTACCCGATGAGCCCCTGCGCGAGCGTGACCGCGAGCAGCGCCCACCACGTGCGCCGCGTCCGGCGCGGGGCACCCTCGCGGCGCAGCAGCACGAGGACGGCCGCGAGCAGCGCGACGAACAGCCACACGGCCCACGCGTGGGCCTTCGCGGCGAGCACGGGGTCGAGCTCGTAGCGGTAGGCGTGCTCGTCGTCCCCGCCGTGCGGGCCCGATCCCGTGGTGAGGATGCCGAGCACCATGAGGGCGCCGCCCACCACGAGCAGCGTCCGGGAGGCCAGCAGCGTGCGGGGCGTGGGGGAGTGTGCGCCGTCGTCGGCCCCGGGATGCGTGCGCGGTTCGAGGGCGAGCAGCGCGGCCGAGGCGACCACGAGCGCGAGGCTCACGAGCATGTGGACGCCGACGACGGCGGGGTGCAGCTCGACGAGCACCGTGATGCCCCCGATCACCGCCTGGGCGGCGACACCGATCAGCGGGACCCACGCGAGGCGGACGAACCAGCGGGGTCGCCACCCCTCGCGCCGCACGAGGAGGACGACGGCGAGCGCGATGACGGCGAGCACGCCCGTGAGCGTGCGGTTGCCGAACTCGATGAGCGAGTGGATCGACATCTCGTCGTGGAACTCGGGCGTGAACTCGCCCGGCTCGCACTGCGGCCACGACGAGCACCCGAGGCCGGATCCGGTCAGGCGCACGGCGCCGCCGGTGACGATGATGCCGATCTGGGCGACGAGGTTGGCCCACAGGGCCCTGCGGGTCCACGGGGACGCGCGGTGCGCGACGGGCTGGGTGGCGGGGTGCGACGGGGCTGCGGTCACGCGTCTACCGTAGTGCCTCGCACGGACCGGTCCGTCAGTCCTCGAACCAGCGGAACCAGCGGCGCGCCGCAAGACCCGTGACCAGCGCCCAGGCGGCGAGCACCGCGAGGTCGCGCGCGGGGAACGCGCCGGTCGTGAGCGAGGTGCGCAAGGCCTCGCCGAGCGCGCCCGTGGGGAGCCAGGACGCGATCGCGGCGAGCGGTGCGGGGAGGGTGTCCGCGGGCAGGAGCACGGCGCCGCCGGCGGCGAGGAGGATGAACAGCAGGTTGGTCAGCCCGAGCACGGCCTCGGCGCGCAGGGTCCCCGCGAGGAGGAGCGCGAGGGCCGTGAACGCGGCGGTGGCGAGCACCACGGCGAGGAGGGCGGCGGGGACGCCGACGACGGCGGGACGCCACCCGAGCCCGAGCGCGAGCCCACCGAGCACCACGACCTGGACGGCCTGCACCACGAGCACCCCGCCCACGGAGCCGCCGAGCAGTCCCCCGGGCCCGAGCGGCGTGGTGGCGAGCAGGCGCAGCACGCCCGCGCGACGGTCGAACGCCGTCATGATGGCTTGCGCCGTGAACCCCGTGGCGAGCGTGGCGAGCGCGAGCACCCCGGGGGCGACGGTGTCGATGCGCGGGCCGTCGCCGAGGCCGAGGTCGACGGCGTCGGTGACGCTGAGCAGCACGAGCGCGAGGGCGGGGAGCACGAGCGCGAGCAGCACCTGCTCGCCGCGCGTGAGCAGCGCTCGCGCCTCGAAGCGCGACTGGGCCAGGACGCGGCGCGCCGGGGAGGCGGGCGCCGACGCGGGGGCGGGGACGCTCATCGCAGCTGCCTTCCCGTCAGGTCGAGGAAGACGTCCTCGAGGGTGCGCCGCCCGACGTCGAGCGAGGTGAGCTGGGCACCCTGGGCCGCGCACGCCGCCGTGAGCCCGGCGAGCAGCTCGGGGCTGCCGGTCGCGTCGACGACGTACTGCCCGGGACCCGTCTCGCGGACCGGGGCCCCGGTCGCGTCGGCGGCCGCGGCGGCGTCGAGCCCGCCCGGCACCGTGAGCCGCACGAGCCCGGCCGAGCGCGTGAGCCCCGCCACGCTCCCGCGCGCGATGACCTTCCCGTGGTCCACCACGACCACGGCGTCCGCGAGGGCCTCGGCCTCGTCCATGAGGTGCGTCGTGAGGAGCACGGCGACGCCGTCCGCCGTGAGCTCGCGCACCAGGTCCCACACGACGCGCCGGGACTGCGGGTCCAGCCCCGCGCTCGGTTCGTCGAGCAGCACGAGCTCGGGCCGGCCCACCAGGGCGACGGCGAGCGCGAGGCGCTGGCGCTGGCCGCCGGACAGCAGGCGCACCGTGGTCCCGAGGAAGGGTCCCAGGGCGAGGCGTTCGACGAGCTCGTCCACCGAGCGGGGGGCGGCGTACAGGGACGCGATGTGCCGAAGGACATGGCCGGCGCGCGCGCCGAGGGGCAGCCCACCGTCCTGGAGCATGACCCCGGTGCGTGCGCGCAGGGCCGCGGCGTCGCGCTGCGGGTCGAGGTCGAGGACCCGCACGGTGCCGCCGTCGGGGCGTCGGAGCCCCACGAGGCACTCGAGGGTCGAGGTCTTCCCGGCACCGTTGGGACCGAGCACCGCCGTGACCTGCCCGAACGCCGCCTCGAACGACAGTCCGTCCACGGCGGACGTCGCGCCGTACCGTTTGACGAGGTCGGTGATGACGACGGCTGCATGGGGCACGGTGCCGAGTGTAGGGGGAGCGGGCGGGGGCCGCCGAGGACGGTGGACGCCGCGGCGGTGAGGCATGCCTTGCTTGCGCGGAAGCATTTAGGCAACGACGATGTTGCTAATCCCTGAGGGTCGAGGTGCGCCGCTGCGCGCCGTCGGCCACGGTCCTACGGAAGGCGGTGGTTCGCGTGGCCCTGCTCGACGCCCACCTGCCCCAGGACCTCGAGGACACGACCCGCGCGCGCGTGCTCCAGCTCGTCGCGTCGACCGGTCCGACGACGGCCCCCGCGCTCGCCGAGCGCCTCGGCCTCACGCGTGCCGGGGTGCGCCGCCACCTCGCCGAGCTGTGCGAGTCCGGCTACATCGCCGAGCACGAGGTGGCGCGCGGCAGCGAGCCCGCCCGCCGCGGGCGCCCCGCGAAGCACTACGTCGTCACGGGTCGCGGGCACGGCGTGCTCCCCACGGGCTACGCGCAGATCGCCGCGCAGGCGATCGAGCACCTCGCGCAGATCGCCGGGCCGGACGCCGTCGAGCAGTTCGCCGAGCGGCGCGCCGTGCAGATCGAGGAGCGCTATGGGGCGGCCCTGCGCGCCGCGGGCGAGGACCCGCAGGCACGGCTCGACACGCTCGCCGACCTGCTCGCCGCGGACGGCTACGCCGCGAGCGCCCGCCCCGTCGAGGGCACCGCGACGCTCCAGCTGTGCCAGGGCAACTGCCCCGTGCAGGACGTCGCCGCCGAGTTCCCCCAGCTGTGCGAGGCCGAGACGGCCGCGTTCTCGAGGCTCCTGGGCGTCCACGTCCAGCGCCTCGCGACGATCGCGGGCGGCGGTCACGTCTGCACCACGAACGTCCCCCTGACCCCGACCACCTCCCGAACGGAAGGAGCGAAGGCATGAGTGCACCTACCGAGAGCGCCACGCCGATGACACAGGACGAGGAGATCATCGCCTCGATCGGCGCGTACGGCTACGGCTGGCACGACGACGACGCCGCGGGCGCGGCGGCGCGCCGTGGCCTCGACGAGGAGGTCGTCCGCAACATCTCCGCGCTCAAGAACGAGCCCGAGTGGATGCTCAAGACGCGCCTCAAGGCGCTGCGGCTGTTCGAGAAGAAGCCGATGCCGAGCTGGGGCTCGGACCTGTCGGGCATCGACTTCGACCACATCAAGTACTTCGTGCGGTCCACGGAGAAGCAGGCCAGCTCGTGGGAGGAGCTGCCCGAGGACATCAAGAACACGTACGACCGCCTGGGCATCCCGGAGGCGGAGAAGCAGCGCCTCGTCGCGGGCGTCGCCGCGCAGTACGAGTCCGAGGTCGTCTACCACCAGATCCGCGAGGACCTCGAGGAGCAGGGTGTCATCTTCGTCGACACCGACACGGGCCTGCGCGAGCACCCGGAGATCTTCCAGCAGTACTTCGGCTCGGTGATCCCCCCGGGCGACAACAAGTTCGCGTCGCTCAACACGGCCGTCTGGTCGGGCGGCTCGTTCGTCTACGTGCCCCCGGGCGTCCACGTCGAGATCCCGCTGCAGGCCTACTTCCGCATCAACACCGAGAACATGGGCCAGTTCGAGCGGACGCTCATCATCGCGGACGAGGGCTCGTACGTGCACTACGTCGAAGGCTGCACCGCGCCCATCTACAAGTCCGACTCGCTGCACTCGGCCGTGGTCGAGATCATCGTCAAGAAGAACGCCCGCGTGCGGTACACGACCATCCAGAACTGGTCGAACAACGTCTACAACCTCGTCACGAAGCGGGCCACGGCGGCCGAGGGCGCGACGATGGAGTGGGTCGACGGCAACATCGGCTCCAAGGTGACGATGAAGTACCCGGCGATCTACCTCATGGGCGAGCACGCGCGCGGCGAGACGCTCTCGATCGCGTTCGCGGGCACCGACCAGCACCAGGACGCGGGCGCCAAGATGGTGCACGCCGCGCCGCACACGTCCTCGTCGATCGTCTCCAAGTCGGTCGCACGCGGCGGCGGGCGCACTTCCTACCGCGGCCTCGTGCAGGTCCTCGAGGGCGCCGAGCACTCCGCCTCGACGGTGCTGTGCGACGCCTTGCTCGTGGACCAGATCTCCCGCTCGGACACCTACCCGTACGTGGACGTCCGCGAGGACGACGTGTCGCTCGGCCACGAGGCCACGGTCTCGCGCGTGAGCGAGGACCAGCTGTTCTACCTGATGTCCCGAGGCATGCCCGAGACGGAGGCCATGGCCATGATCGTGCGCGGGTTCGTCGAGCCCATCGCGCGCGAGCTGCCCATGGAGTACGCGCTCGAGCTCAACCGCCTCATCGAGCTGCAGATGGAAGGGTCCGTCGGCTGATGACCACCAGCACGCAGACCAGCCCCGAGGGCCTGGTCACCGATCACTCGCGCGCCGTCGCGGACGGTGCGCACTCGCACGGCGCCGTCCCCGGCTCGTCGCGGGCCGAGCGCGTCACGAGCTTCGAGCTCGCCGACTTCGCGGTCCCCACGGGCCGCGAGGAGGAGTGGCGCTTCTCGCCCGTCGACCGCATCGCCCCGCTCTTCGCGGACGGGATCACGAGCACCGGCGTGCAGACCACCGTGGTGGCCCCGCCCGAGGTCCAGGTCGAGATCGTGGACCGCTCCGACGCGCGCCGCGGTCTCGCGGGCGAGCCGGGCGACCGCGCCGCGGCCGCCGCGTGGGCCGGCGCCCAGGAGGCGACCGTCGTGACGATCCCCGCGGACGCGGTGGCGTCGAAGGTCACCTCGGTGCGCGTCGAGGGCCTCTCGGCCGACGACGTCTCCTCGAGCCACCTCGTGGTGCACGCGAAGGAGAACTCCGAGGCGGTCGTGCTGATCGACCACGCGGGCGCGGCGACGCTGACCCAGACGGTCGAGGTCATCGCGGAGGCCGGGGCGCACCTGAGCGTCGTCACCATCCACGGGTGGGACGAGGGCACGGTGCACAACGCCGCCCACCGCCTGACCCTGGGCCGGGACGCGACGGTCAAGCACACGGTCGTCACGCTCGGCGGCGACGTCGTGCGCGTCACCCCGGACGCGAGGTTCACCGCACCCGGGGGCGACCTCAAGATGTTCGGCCTCTACTACACGGACGCCGCGCAGCACCAGGAGCACCGCCTCTTCGTGGACCACGCGGCACCCCGCTGCACGTCGCGCGTCACGTACAAGGGGGCGCTCCAGGGGCAGGGTGCGCACGCCGTGTGGGTGGGCGACGTCCTGATCCAGGCCGAGGCCGAGGGCACCGACACGTACGAGCTCAACCGCAACCTCGTGCTGACCGACGGCGCGCGCGCCGACTCGGTGCCCAACCTCGAGATCGAGACGGGTCTCATCGAGGGCGCGGGCCACGCGAGCGCGACCGGTCGCTTCGACGACGAGCAGCTGTTCTACCTGCGCTCGCGCGGCATCCCCGAGCCCGAGGCCCGCCGCCTCGTGGTGCGCGGGTTCTTCGCGGACCTCGTCCACGAGATCGGGATCCCCGACGTCGAGGAGCGGCTCATGGCCGAGATCGAGGCCGAGCTCGAGGGCAGCGCCTCATGACCGCCCAGCTCGCGTGCTTCACGCAGGACCTGCCCCCCGGTTCGGCCCTGCGCGTCGAGCTCGAGGGCCCGAGCGGTCCCGTCGAGGTCGCCGTCGTCCGCACGGAGGAGGGCAGCCTGCACGCGATCTCTGACATCTGCTCCCACGAGCAGATCTCGCTCGCCGACGGCGAGATCGAGGGCTGCTCGCTCGAGTGCTGGCTGCACGGGTCGAAGTTCGACCTGCGCACCGGCGCCGCGCTCAACCTGCCGGCCACGGAGCCGGTCGCCGTGTACCCGGTGACGGTGGACGGCGAGCGCGTGCTCGTCGACGTCGACGCCCCCCTGAACAACTGACGCCCCCACGCTGAGGAGAACCATGTCCACCCTTCAGATCCGCGACCTGCAGGTCAGCGTCGAGACCAAGGAAGGCGCCAAGCCGATCCTGCGCGGTGTCGACCTGACGATCGAGTCCGGCCAGACGCACGCCATCATGGGCCCCAACGGCTCCGGCAAGTCCACCCTCGCGTACTCGCTCGCGGGCCACCCGAAGTACCAGATCACGGGCGGCACCGTGACGCTCGACGGCGAGGACGTCCTCGCGATGAGCGTCGACGAGCGCGCGAAGGCGGGCCTGTTCCTCGCGATGCAGTACCCCGTGGAGGTCCCGGGCGTCTCCGTGACGAACTTCCTGCGCACCGCCAAGACGGCGCTCGACGGCGAGGCGCCGCCGCTGCGCACGTGGACCAAGGAGGTCCGTGAGGCGATGGAGAAGCTGCGCATGGACTCGTCCTTCGCGGCGCGCTCCGTGAACGAGGGCTTCTCGGGCGGGGAGAAGAAGCGCCACGAGATCCTCCAGCTGGAGCTGCTCAAGCCGAAGTTCGCGATCCTCGACGAGACCGACTCGGGCCTCGACGTCGACGCCCTGCGGATCGTCTCCGAGGGCGTGAACCGCGTGCGCGAGAGCACGGACGCGGGTGTGCTGCTCATCACGCACTACACGCGCATCCTGCGGTACATCAAGCCGGACTTCGTGCACGTCTTCGTGGACGGCAGGGTCGCCGAGGAGGGCGGCCCCGAGCTCGCGGAGCGGCTCGAGGACGAGGGCTACGACCGCTTCCTCGCGGGCGCGCACGCGGGCTGAGGGCGACGATGACCGCGGTGCACGAGGAGTCCCGCCTCACGGTGGCCGAGCTGGCCGCCGTGCGGGCGGACTTCCCGCTGCTCGCGCGCACGCTGCGGGGCGGGCGACCGCTCGTCTACCTCGACTCGGCGGCCACGTCGCAGAAGCCCGAGTGCGTCCTCGACGCCGAGCAGGACTTCTACGCCCAGCGCAATGCGGCCGTGCACCGCGGCGCCCACCAGCTCGCCGAGGAGGCCACGGAGGCCTTCGAGCAGGCGCGCGGTCACGTCGCGCGCCTCGTGGGGGCGAGCCCCGACGAGATCGTCTGGACGTCCAACGCGACGGCCGCGATCAACCTCGTCGCGTACGCGTTCTCGAACGCGACGGCGGGACGCGGGGGAGCGGCGGCCGGTCGGTTCGTGCTCGCCCCCGGCGACGAGATCGTCGTGACCGAGGCCGAGCACCACGCGAACCTCGTGCCGTGGCAGGAGCTCGCGGCGCGCACGGGCGCGCGGTTGCGCTGGGTCGAGCTGTCCGACGACGGCCGCCTGCGCACCGAGCAGCTCGACGAGCTCGTCACCGAGCGCACCCGGGTGGTCGCGTTCACGCACGCCTCCAACGTCACGGGCGCGATCACCGACGTGGCCGCCTTCGTGGCCGCCGCGCGCCGCGTGGGCGCGGTCACGGTGCTCGACGCGTGCCAGTCGGTGCCGCACCTGCCCGTGGACCTGTCGGCGCTCGGCGTGGACTTCGCGGCGTTCTCCGGCCACAAGATGCTCGCGCCCACGGGCGTGGGGGCCCTCTACGGGCGCCGGGAGCTCCTGGCCGCGATGCCCCCGGTGACCACGGGCGGCTCGATGGTCAAGACCGTCACGATGGAGTCCACGACGTACGCGGACGCCCCGCAGCGCTTCGAGGCGGGCACGCAGATGGTCTCGCAGGCCGTCGCGATGGGGGTCGCCGCGCAGTACCTCGCGGAGCTGGGCATGGACGCCGTGGCGGCGCACGAGCGCGAGATGGCGCGCCTCCTCCTCGAGGCCGTCGCGTCGGTGCCCGGCGTGCGGGTCCTGGGACCCACGGACCGGGCCGACCGGCTCGCGACGGTCGCCTTCGTGGTGGACGGGGTGCACGCGCACGACGTCGGGCAGGTGCTCGACGCGGCGGGTGTCGCGGTGCGCGTGGGACATCACTGCGCGCAGCCGTTGCACCGGCGCTTCGGGGTCGCGGCCTCGGCCCGCGCGAGCGCCGCCGTCTACACGAGCGCCGAGGACGTCGAGGCGTTCCGGGAAGCCCTGGCGGGGGTCCGGGCGTTCTTCGGGGTGACGGACGGAGGCGCGAGATGACGAGCACGACGCGCGGCGCGATGGAGCAGCTCTACCAAGAGCTGATCCTCGATCACGCGCGCATGCCCGAGGGTCGCACCCTGACGGGGGCGCCGTTGCCCGACGACGGCGTCGCGTGGGCCGAGTCGCACCAGGTGAACTCGACCTGCGGGGACGAGATCACCCTGCGCGTCGAGCTCGACCCGGGTACCGGTCTGGTGGCGCACGTGCGCTGGGACGGCCAGGGCTGCTCGATCTCGCAGGCCTCCGCCTCGGTCCTCACGGGCCTCGTCGAGGGGGGGACCGTCGCGGACGCCGAGCGGCTCGGCGAGGACTTCCGCGCCCTCATGCAGAACCGGGGAGCGGGCGTGGACGAGCCCGTGGCCGAGCGGCTCGGGGACGCGACCGCGTTCACGGGCGTGGCCCAGTTCCCCGCACGGATCAAGTGCGCGCTGCTCGGCTGGGCCGCGCTGCGCGACGCTCTCGCCCAGGCGAGCACGAAGGAGACACCATGAGCACCACCACCACACCGACGCCGCCCACGGCTGCGGACATCGAAGAGGCCCTGCGGGACGTCATCGACCCCGAGCTCGGCATCAACATCGTGGACCTCGGCCTCGTCTACGGCCTCGTGGTCGAGCCGGGCAACAACGTGGTCATCGACATGACCCTCACCTCGGCGGCGTGCCCCCTCACGGACGTCATCGAGGACCAGACCGCGCAGTGCCTCGACGGCCTCGTCAACGGCTTCCGCATCAACTGGGTGTGGATGCCGCCGTGGGGTCCCGAGAAGATCACCGCGGACGGCCGTGAGCAGATGCGGGCGCTCGGCTTCAACATCTGAGCCGAGCCCGGCTGACTCACGTTCTGACGCGTTCGTGGAGGATGCCGTCGCGCAGCTCGGCACGCTCCTGAACGCGCTGAAGGATCGCTAGGCGGTCCGTCGTCGGCGACCTAGAGCGAGCTCGCCTCGAAGGTGTCGCACGCCGCGAAGTCACCCTGCTCGTAACCGATCGTGAACCACTTCTGGCGCTGCTCGCTCGAGCCGTGCGTCCACGAGTCCGGGTCGATGCCGCCGCCCGACGAGGACTGGATGCGGTCGTCGCCCACGGCCTCGGCCGCGGAGAGGGCGTCGCGCAGCTCGGAGGCGCTGATCGGTTCGAGGAAGATCACGCCGGTGTCCGGGTCCGGCACGGTCGCCGCGTGCCCCACCCACATGCCCGCGAGGCAGTCGGCCTGCAGCTCGAGGCGCACCGAGTCGGAGTCCTCGCCCGTCCCCGAGCGGTCCGCGCGGTCGAAGTAGCCCGTGACGTTCTGGATGTGGTGCCCGTACTCGTGCGCCACGACGTACATCTCGGCCAGCGGCCCGCCCGAGGCGCCGAACCGGGAGCGCAGCACGTCGAAGAAGTCGAGGTCGAGGTAGATGCTCTGGTCCGGTGGGCAGTAGAAGGGGCCGACGGCGCTCGTCGCGTTGCCGCAACCCGTTCCCACCGAGCCCGAGAAGGACTCGGCGCCGGGGATCTCGAACCCGTCCACGCCGAGCCGGCGCGCCTCGGGCTCCCAGAAGGCGTCGAGGGCCTGCAGCGTCGCGCTGAGACGGCACTCGGGGTCGCTGTTGGCCTGCTCGGCCGTGCAGTCCCCGACCTCGCCGAGGTCCTGGTTCTGGCTCGAGCCCCCGCCCTGGAGCAACCCGCTCACGTCGACCCCGGTGAGCTGGGCGATGAGGAGCACGACGATGAGGCCCACGGCGCCACCGCCCACGGCGATCCCCCCGCGACCACCGGCGGACCTGCGGACCCGACCACCCTCGAACTGGCCACCTTCGCGGAACGTCATGGGTGAACGGTAGTCCTGTGGGCTCCTACTCGCCGAGCCCGCGGGCCGCGAGGGCCTCGCCGACGGCGTGCGCCCGGGCGACCGTGCGCACCGCGGTGGGGACCAGGATGGCGCGCGGCTGGCGCTCGAGCCCGCGAGCCCGGGCGGCGTCCCGGGCCTCGGTGAACACCTCGCCGAGCGCGGGGACGGTGCGCAGCATGAGCGACACGGCGAGCGCGAAGACCTCGGGCTTCAGGCCCACCCGCGCGAGCGGCCGGGCGCCGCGCACGAGGAGGTCGACGAGCCGGTCGCCCGGCGTGGTCGCCGTGAGCACGGTCCCCGCGAGCACGAGCGCGAACAGCGACACGCTCACCTGGACGGCGACCTCCCAGCCGCGCTGCCACGCCTGGAACGCGCCGATCCCGAGCAGGACGACGGCGAGGGGTGCGAGTCCTCGGGCGAGCGGGCGCCACCGCACGCGTGCGACGAGGGTCGCGGTGAGGACGAGCCCGAGGCCGACGACGGCCACCCACCAGCGTGACCACACCACGAGCACGAGCCCGAGCGCGGCCAGGGCGGCGAGCTTGGGGCCCGCGCCCATGCGGTGCACGAGCGAGGTGCCCGGCTGGTACGTCCCGAGCGGGCCGGTCCACGCCGTCGACGTGCTCACGGCAGCGCGGCCATCTGGGTCTCGTAGCGTGCGACGGCCTCGGCCGGGTCGCCGTCGAGCACCACGCGGCCGCCGTCCACCACGAGGACCCGGTCGGCTCGCCGCGCGGCGGCGAGGTCGTGCGTGACGAGCAGCACCTGCGCGTCGAGGGAGTCGAGCAGCTCGTCCACGACGCGCCGCCAGCGCAGGTCGAGGAGCGTGGTGGGCTCGTCGCACACGAGCACCTCGGGATTCGTCGCGAGCACACCAGCGAGCGCGAGGAGCTGCTTCTGGCCCCCGGACAGGGAGTGCACGGGCGCGTCGACGTGCCGGGCGAGCCCGAACTCGGCGAGCACCTCGCGGACGCGGTCCGCCCGCTGGCCGCCGTCGGGCACGGTGCGCCGCAGCGAGAGGGCGACGTCCTCGCCCGCCGTGGGCATCACGAGCTGCGCGTCGGGGTCGGTGAACACGAAACCCACGCGCGAGCGCACGGCCGCGCCCTCGCGGGCCACGTCGAGGCCGAGGGTGCGCACGCGGCCCGTGGTGGGCAGGCGCAACCCGTTGACGAGCCGCGCGAGCGTCGACTTGCCGGACCCGTTCGCCCCGATCACGGCCACGCGACGCTCGGCGAGCGTGGCCGTGACGGGGGACAGGATCGTGCGCGCGAGGGTGCGTCCGGGCGCGTCGGGGTCGGCGACCTGGACCACCACGCCCGCGGCGTCGAGCTCGATCACGCGGCGTCGGGCTCCCGGCGTGGGCCGAGCAGCTCGGGGAACGCGCGGTGGATGGACGCGGCGACGATCGCGGCAAGGACCAGCTTGACCGCGTCGAAGGGTACGAACGCGAGGTTGACGACGAAGGCCTGGGTGAACGACATCGAGGTCATCGCCGCCATCACGGGCACGCCCACGGCGTAGACCACGAGCGAGCCGAGCGCCCCGGCCGCGATGATGAGGCCCGTGCTCAGCACCCAGGAGCGTGCGCGGAAGCGCTCGACGAGGAAGCCGATCACGAACGCCGCGAGGGGGAAGGCGAGGAGGTAGCCCAGCGAGGGGCGACCGAACATCGCGGGGCCACCGAAGCCCTGGGAGAACACCGGGAGGCCCGCGAAGCCCACGGCCAGGTAGAGCCCGATCGCCAGGGCGCCGCGCCGCGCACCGAGCACGGCGCCGGCGAGGATCACGGCGAAGGTCTGCAGCGTGATGGGCGTCGAACCCGCGCTCAGGGGGACGGCGACGATCGAGCACACGGCCGTGAGTGCCGCGAACGAGGCGACGAGCGCGAGGTTCGTCGTCGTCGACGTGACGGGGACGACGGCGGCTGCTGGCTGGTCCGTGCTCATGGGTCTCCCAAGGCTCGACGTGCGGGGAATGACCGGCGGTCGGTCCGCGTTCACGGTAGCCGGTCCTAGACTGACCGGCGCTGGTGGGCGTCGCCAAGCATGCCCATCCCACTTCGGAGGAACCCTCAGTGATCACCGCACAGGGCGTCGAGCTGCGCATCGGCGCCCGTACCTTGCTCTCCGCCGCGACCTTCCGGGTCGCCGCGGGCGACCGCGTGGGCCTCGTGGGCCGCAACGGGGCGGGCAAGACGACCCTGACCAAGGTGCTCGCGGGTGAGGGGCAGGCCACGGGCGGCACCGTCTCGCGCACCGGCGAGGTGGGCTACCTCCCGCAGGACCCGCGCACGGGCGACCTCACGCAGCTCGCGATGGACCGCGTGCTCTCAGCGCGGGGGCTGGACCAGATCGTGCGCGCCATGCGCGAGACCGAGGGCGCGATGGCGAGCGCCGACGACGACACGCGCGAGGCCGCGATGGCCCGCTACGGCCGCCTCGAGGGGCGGTTCACCGCCGCGGGCGGCTACGCCGCCGAGAGCGAGGCGAGCCGGATCGCCGCGAACCTGGGGCTCGACTCGCGCGTGCTGGGCCAAGAGCTCGGGACGCTCTCGGGCGGTCAGCGCCGCCGCGTCGAGCTCGCGCGCATCCTGTTCTCCGGCGCCGAGACGCTGCTCCTCGACGAGCCCACCAACCACCTCGACGCGGACTCGATCGCGTGGTTGCGCGACTACCTGCGCACGTACTCCGGCGGCCTCGTGGTCATCTCGCACGACGTCGAGCTGCTGCGCGTGGTGGTCACCAAGGTGTTCCACCTCGACGCGACGCGCGGTGAGCTCGACCAGTACGCGATGGGCTGGGACGCCTACCTCAAGCAGCGCGAGACGGACGAGCGGCGCCGCAAGCGCGAACGGGCCAACGCCGAGCGCAAGGCCGCGACCCTCCTCGCCCAGGCCGACTCGATGCGCGCCAAGGCCACGAAGGCCGTCGCGGCGCAGAACATGGCGCGGCGCGCCGAGAAGCTGCTCTCGGGGCTCGAGGAGCAGCGCGTCGCGGACAAGGTCGCCAAGCTGCGGTTCCCGACGCCGGCCCCGTGCGGCAGGACGCCCCTCACGGCCACGGGCCTGAGCAAGTCCTACGGCTCGCAAGAAGTGTTCACGGACGTCGACCTCGCGATCGACCGCGGCTCACGCGTCGTGGTGCTCGGGCTCAACGGTGCGGGCAAGACGACGCTGCTGCGGCTGCTCGGAGGCATCGAGGCCGCGGACACGGGCACCGTGGACCCCGGGCACGGGCTCAAGCTCGGCTACTACGCCCAGGAGCACGAGACGCTCGACATGGACGCGACGGTCTACCAGAACCTGCGCGCCGTCGCGGGCGACCTCGACGACGCCCGGGTGCGGTCCGTGCTCGGCTCGTTCCTGTTCTCGGGGGACGACGCCGACAAGCCCGCCCGCGTGCTGTCCGGCGGGGAGAAGACGCGCCTCGCGCTCGCGACCCTCGTCGTGTCCTCGGCGAACGTGCTGCTGCTCGACGAGCCCACCAACAACCTCGACCCCGCGAGCCGCGCCGAGATCCTCGCGGCGCTGCGCGGCTACGAGGGTGCCGTCGTGCTCGTCACCCACGACGAGGGGGCCGTCGAGGCGCTCGACCCCGAGCGGGTCCTCCTGCTGCCGGACGGCGCGGAGGACCTCTGGAACGCCGACTACCTCGACCTGGTCTCGCTCGCCTGAGTCGCGGCGAGCGCGTCCTGCGCGTCGATGAGGGCGTCCTCTTCCTCCTCCGCCGTCGGGCGGCGCGAGCGCGCCGGTCTGGGGCGGGCCGGCCTCGTGCCGGCGGGCACCGAGCGGGCGGCGTCGTCGTCGGCGGGAGCGTCGTCGTCGGACGGTGCGTCGTCGGCCCCCAGCCCGCGCCACTCGCGGTAGGCGATCACCCCGAAGGCGACGAGCCCGCCCAGGGCGAACACCCACCACTGCAGGGCGTAGGAACGGTGCGGACCGTAGTCCGTGCTCGGGGCGGCGAGGGGACCGGGGACGACGGCGGGGGGCGGCGACTCGCTCACGAGGGACGCGTACGTGCCGGCCACGACCGTCTCGGGCGCAAGACCCGCCGAGCCGAGCACCTGGGCGGGGAAGATCGAGTGCGCCTGGCCCGCGGGGGCGTCCCGGTCCGAGCGGCGCTCGGCGGGGCGCACGCGCACCTCGAGCGTGACGGTGCACGACGGCGGTTCCGGGACCTCGACGTCCCCCGACGCGTCCGTGCCGATCGGGACCCAACCGCGGTCCACCACCACCACCGCGCCGTCGAAGGCCGTACCGGGTGCCGCGACGGTGAACGGGGCGAGCAGGTGGAAGGACGGCGTGCCCGCCACGGGACGGTTGCGCAGCAGCACCGTGGCGCCGGGCACGTAGGTGCCCTCGAGGACCACGGGGCGCCACGCGTCCTCGGCGGGCAGGGGCGCATCCGGGGCGGTGAGCAGGGCGTCGAGCGTCACGGGGTCGGCCGTGTAGTTCGCGATCACGGTGTGGATCGCGCGCTCGCGCTGCTCGCCGCGGTGCCACTGCCAGAACCCCGCGACGGTGCACCCCACGGCGAGGACGACGGCGAGCGCGACGATCCCGAGCGCGCGGCGGGCGGACCCCGTCACGGGCCCTCCGCGCGCGGCAGCTCGTCCGCCGGGACCGTGTCCTTGAGGAACGAGCGTACCCCGAGGTACTCCGTGAGGTACGCGAGGTGCTCGTCGCACGCGAGCCACACCTTGCGGCGCTCGGGGGTGTGGATCTTGGGGTTGTTCCACAACAGGCCCCACGCGGCGTCGGCCGGGCAGCCGCGCGCGGAGCACACGAGTCGGTCCCCGTCCACGGGGTCGGCGAGCACGCTCACGAGGGTCCTCCCGGAAGGTCCTTAGGGGTGGGGGCGGCGCCGAGCTCGCGGGTGTCGACCCCCGTGGCGGAGCCCCGCGTGACCTTCGGCGAGTTGGCGGAGAGCACGGCCGTGTAGGGCAGGACGACGGCGCCCACCACGAAGACGATCGACAGCCACCTGGGCACGTGCCCCCACGTCGCGACCGTCGCGAGGAACGCCGCGACACGGATGCCCATCTGGACCAGGTACACCTTCTGGCGGTGCGCGAGGTCTTCCGAGCGTGGCGCGGGGGCCGAGGTGATCGACTGCACCTCGGGGGCTCGGTCCTTCTCCCGCCTCACCCCACGATCCTAGTTCCGCTCTTGTGGGTCCGGGACAAAGGGCGGACCGGATCGATGTGGCGCGTGCAGCCAGCGGTGCGGGGGCGTGCCCGGTAGCGTCGTGCGCGGCGGTGCACCGGGCACCGCGTGAACGGGAGGTGGCGTGGGCGAGCCGCGCAGCGTGCTGGTGACCGGGGCGAACCGAGGGATCGGGCGGACCATCGCCGAGCGCTTCGTCGCCTCGGGCGACAAGGTCGCGACGATCTACCGCGGCGGAGAGCTGCCCGAGGGCGTGCTCGGCGTGAAGGGCGACGTCACCGACACGGCCGCCGTCGACGCCGCGTTCGAGCAGGTCGAGGCGGCCCACGGCCCCGTGGAGGTGCTCGTCGCGAACGCCGGTGTCACGCGCGACGGCCTGCTCATGCGGATGAGCGACGAGGACTTCGAGACCGTGCTCGACGTCAACCTCACCGGGGCGTTCCGCTGCGTGCGGCGCGCGAGCAAGGGCATGATCCGCCTGCGCCGCGGGCGCATCGTGCTCATCTCCTCCGTGATCGGGCTGTACGGCGGGGCCGGGCAGGTCAACTACGCCGCGTCGAAGGCCGGGCTCGTGGGTCTGGCCCGCTCGGTGACGCGCGAGCTGGGCGGGCGCGGCATCACCGCGAACGTCGTGGCACCCGGGTTCATCGCGACCGACATGACCGCCGCCCTGCCCGAGGAGACGCAGGCCACCTACAAGGCCGCGATCCCCGCGGGCCGCTTCGCCACCACCGACGAGGTCGCCGGGGTGGTCCACTTCCTTGCGTCCGACGACGCCGCCTATGTCACCGGGGCAGTGATCCCCGTGGACGGCGGCCTCGGCATGGGCCACTGACTTCTCTCACCCCGACGAACGGAACGGATACGCACATGGGCCTCCTCGAAGGCAAGAAGATCCTGGTCACGGGCGTCCTCACGGACGGTTCGATCGCCTTCCACGTCGCACGGCTCGCCCAGGAGGAGGGCGCGGAGGTGGTCCTCACCTCGTTCGGCCGGCAGTTCCGGCTCACGCAGGTGATCTCGCGTCGCCTGCCGCGCGAGGCTCCCGTGGTGCAGCTCGACGTGACCGACGCCGAGGACCTCGCCGCGCTCGCCGACCGCGTGCGCGAGCACGTGGACTCGCTCGACGGCGTGGTCCACTCGATCGGGTTCGCGCCGCAGTCCGTCATGGGCGGCAACTTTCTCGCGGGCGAGTGGCCGGACGTCGCGACGGCCCTCGAGGTCTCCGCGTTCTCGTTGAAGTCCCTCGCCGTCGCGGCCAAGCCCCTCCTGGGTGCGGGCTCGGGCATCGTGGGCCTGACGTTCGACGCGAGCTTCGCGTGGCCCGTCTACGACTGGATGGGCGTCGCCAAGGCGGCGTTCGAGTCCACGTCGCGCTACCTCGCCCGTGACCTCGGGCCCGACGGCATCCGCTGCAACCTCGTCTCCGCGGGGCCCATCCGTACCACGGCCGCGAAGTCCATCCCGGGCTTCGAGTCCATGGAGGGCGGCTGGCCCGAGCGCGCGCCGCTCGGCTGGGACGTGACTGACCCCGAGCCCACGGCCCGCGCCGTCGCCGCGCTGCTGTCCGACTGGTTCCCGGCCACGACGGGGGAGATCGTGCACGTCGACGGCGGCGTCCACGCGATGGGCCAGTAGCCGTGACCACCCACGGCGACCGGACCCGCCGCCTCGTGCTGCTGCGGCACGCGAAGGCGCAGCACGACGTCGACGGGCCCGACGCCCTGCGGACCCTGACGGACGTGGGCCGGCGGCAAGCGGCGTGGGTGGGCACGTCGCTGCGCGACGCGGGACTCGTCCCCGAGCTCGCGCTCGTGTCGTCCGCCGTACGCACCCAGCAGACGTGGTCGCACCTGGCCGATGCGTTCGACCCCGAACCGGAGACCGACCAGCGGGACGAGCTCTACGGCGCGGGACCCGGGACGGTGCTCGACGTGGTGCGTGGCGTGGACGAGAGGGCCCGCACGGTGCTCGTCGTCGGGCACGAGCCGACCATGTCTCGCACGGCGGCGCTCCTCGCCTCGGCGGACTCTGCGGCGGAGCTCGTCGACCGTGTCGCGTGGGGCGTGCCGACGGCGACGTACGCGGTGCTCGAGCTCCTGGGCGGCTGGGACGCGCTGGACCCGCAGGGCGCGCGCCTCGTGGACGTCGTGGTCGCGCCGAAGGGCTGATCGTCCGCTAGAGCGGGTGGGCGTCGATGATCTCGAGCGCGGCGTCGAGACGACCCGTGACCTCGAAGTCGACCTCCGCGCACACGAGCGGCTTCGCGTTGTACGCGATCCCGAGGCCCGCGGCGGCGAGCATGTCGAGGTCGTTCGCGCCGTCGCCGATCGCGATCGTGCGCTCGAGCGGGATGCCGAGCGCGACGGCGTACTCGCGCAGCGCCCGCTCCTTGCCCGCGCGGTCCACGACCTCGCCCGTGACGCGGCCCGTGAGCCGGCCGCCCGAGACCTCGAGACGGTTGGCTCGTACGTGCTCGATCCCGAGCGTGGCGGCGAGCGGCTCCACGATCTCCGCGAATCCGCCCGAGACGAGCGCGAGCGGCCAACCGCGCGCCTGGAGCTCCGTGACGAGCTCGCGGGCACCGGGGGACAGCTCGACCTCGGCGAGGACGTCCTCGAACACCCCGACGGGGAGACCCTCGAGCGTCGCGACGCGCTCGTGGAGCGACGCCGCGAAGTCGAGCTCGCCACGCATCGCGCGCTCGGTGATCTCCGCGACACGCTCGAGCGACCCCGCCCGGTCCGCGAGCAGCTCGATGACCTCCGCCGTGATGAACGTCGAGTCGACGTCGGTCACCACGAGACGCACGGGGCCGCGGGCGGAGACCGTGGGTGCGTCGTGCGCGGGGGAGGAGGCGGTCACGTGCGCAGGCTATCGCCGCGGGCGTTGGTGCTTCTCTCGCGTCCATCAGGGTGGACACTTCCGGGCGGACGCGGTGGGGGCGTCTCAGGGTGAGTGTGGTCGCGTCATCGTCCCAGGCGTACGTGACACGAGAGTTGTGCCGGGAGAGGCGCTCTACGGGCCCGTGCGGGCGAACTATGACCAGATTTGGGGGTTGCGGCTCGTACGTGTGTTCGATACGATGGCGGGGTGGATCCGGTTCCTGCTCTCGCCGACGCTCTGGCTGTGGTGCGTTCGATGGTGGGTGGGGGCACTGACATGGACCCTGGGGTTGGGGTGGTGTCGCAGCGTGTTCGCGTCGAGGCGATCGGGCTGCTGGAGGACTTGAAGGACGCGGCGAGCGCGGCGCAGGCCGAGCTCGCGGTGGCGGTGGTCGCCCATGAGGTCGCCGTGGCTGAGGCGGCGGCCGAGGCGGTCGCCGGTGACGCGGATGCGGGGTGTGTGTCGCGGTCCCGGGCGCGTCGGGTGTCTCGGGCACGCCGGTCGGCGGTGGGTCAGGTGGCGTTGGCGCGCAGGGAGTCCCCGCATGCCGGTGGGGTGTTCGTCGGTGTGGCCGAGGCACTGGTGGGGGAGATGCCGTGCACGTTCGCGGCGTTGCGGGCTGGGGCGTTGAACGAGTTTCGGGCCCGGGTGCTGGTGCGGGAGACGGCGTGCTTGTCCCGGCAGGACCGCGCCGCGGTCGACAAGGCGGTGTGTGGTGACCCGCGCAGCCTGGTGGGGGTGGGCACGAAGCGGTTGGCGGGGCTGGTCAAGCGTGAGTCGTATGCGTTGGACCCGCACGCGGTCGTGCGCCGGGCCGAGCGGGACGCATCTGAGCGGTGTGTGACGTTGCGTCCGGCGCCGGGGTCGATGACGTATCTGACGGCTCTGGTGCCGTTGGTGCAGGGGGTGGCGGTACTGGCGAACCTGCAACGCACCGCCGAGACTGTCCGTGCTGCGGGGGATGAGCGGTCGAAGGGTCAAGTGATGGCCGACACCCTGGTCGAGCGCCTCACCGGACAGGCCAGCGCGCAAGCGGTGCCGGTGATGGTCAACCTCGTCGTCAGCGACACCACCCTGCTGGCCTCGGGGCACGAGCCGGGGGTGGTGGACGGGGCGAACCCGGTGCCCGCCCAGCTCGCCCGCGACCTCGTCGCCCGCGCCATGACACTCCCCGACACGAGCTCGCCGGGCACTGGTGACGCGGGCGCTACGGGCGTGAACGACGTGGGTGAGGATCCGGGTGGGGCAGGGGATCGGCGCCGGGAGGCGACCAAGGTCGGGGCGTGGGTGCGCCGGGTGTACGCGGACGCGGGCGGGAACCTGATCGCGATGGACTCCCGAGCACGGACCTTCCCCGCCGGGCTGGCCGCCCTGTTGCGGGTGCGTGATCAAGGGTTGTGTCGTACCCCGTGGTGCGACGCCCCCATCGCCCACCTCGACCACGTCACCCCCGCCGCCGACGGGGGTCCCACCAGTGCGACCAACGGTCAAGGCCTGTGCGCGGGCTGCAACTACACCAAACAAGCACCCGGCTGGACCCAACACGTCCAGCCCGACTCGCCGAATTCGCCGGGCACGGGTCGGCACACGGTCA
>Ga0222423_1000353_pt1 | contig 36425 bp, 40 predicted proteins | sample 3A0metagenome_FD_182472 | JGI IMG/M metagenome (GOLD analysis project Ga0222423, IMG submission 182472) | Enriched microbial communities from leaf-cutter ant dump, University of Wisconsin, Madison, United States - 3A0 (version 2) | ecosystem: Environmental > Terrestrial > Nest > Insects nest >...
CGGCCCTGAAGCGGGAAAAATCGGCCTGATGCACGTTTTCATTTGACCCGTCATTATGCCCGAACGCCCGGGTCTGACCCGAAGCTACCTCCTGCCCTCCGGCGCTGAGAATACGCCACGACAGAGGCCCCTGACGGTCACTGACGATGATGGCCCGTTTGGACGACAAGGGCGTAAAGCCTGTCTGATTAAGCTGTATAGCCACGCTTTCGGCTTGCGCCGTCACTGTCAGGCCTGCGCTCAGGATGACCGCAACCGCCGCCAGACCGGCCCCTATCTGTTTCATTTTCTTCGTCCCTGACATTTTTATTGCTTATGATAACGCTATCAGGATCGCGGCCTTTAGGCCAGATGAAACCCGCCCGCCGCCATTTAAGCCTTGACATTGGGGGGCATGTTTTTCATCAGCAGGGGTAATTTCCCGTCCGTCTCCTATCCGAGGTTCCCATGATCCCCCGTTATTCCCGCACCGAGGCCGCCGCCATCTGGGATCCGTCCACCAAATACAATATCTGGTTCGAGATCGAAGCCCACGCCGCCACCAAAATGGCCGAACTGGGGGTCATCCCGACCGAAGCCGCCGAAACCCTGTGGGCCAAGGGCAAGGACGCCGCCTTTGACGCTGACCGTATCGATGAAATCGAACGCACCGTAAAGCATGACGTCATTGCCTTCCTGACGCATGTTTCGGAAATCGTCGGCCCCGAAGCCCGCTTCCTGCATCAGGGCATGACTTCGTCTGACGTGCTGGATACCTGTTTCGCTGTTCAGCTTCAGCGGTCAGCCGACCTGCTGATCGAGGGCACCGATCTGGTGCTGGCGGCGCTGAAAAAGCGCGCCCTTGAACATAAGTTCACTCCGACGGTCGGGCGTTCGCACGGCATCCACGCCGAGCCGGTGACCTTTGGCCTGAAACTGGCCGGTTACTATGCCGAATTTGTCCGCGCCCGTAAGCGCCTTGAGGTCGCCCGCGAAGAAATCTCGACCTGCGCCATTTCCGGTGCGGTCGGCACCTTCGCCAATGTCTCGCCCGATGTCGAAGCCTATGTCGCCGACAAGATGGGTCTGACGATCGAACCCGTCTCGACGCAGGTTATTCCGCGCGACCGCCATGCCGCCTTCTTCGCCGCCCTGGGCGTCGTTGCCTCCTCCATCGAGCGTCTGGCGGTGGAAATCCGTCATCTGCAACGCACCGAAGTGCTTGAGGCGGAAGAATTTTTCTCCAAGGGGCAAAAAGGCTCGTCGGCCATGCCGCACAAGCGCAACCCCGTCCTGACGGAAAATCTCACCGGTCTGGCGCGTCTGGTGCGCTCGGCTGTGGTGCCGGCGATGGAAAATGTCGCCCTGTGGCATGAGCGTGACATCAGTCATTCGTCGGTCGAACGCGGCATTGCGCCGGACGCCTGCGTGCATCTGGATTTTGCCCTGCGCCGCCTGGCCGGTGTGGTCGATAACCTGCTGGTCTATCCTGAAAACATGCAAAAGAACCTCGACCGTCTGGGCGGCCTTGTTCACTCGCAGCGCGTCCTGCTGGCCCTGACGCAAAAGGGCATGAGTCGCGAAGACAGCTATTCCGCCGTTCAGCGCAACGCCATGCGCGTCTGGCGCGGCGAAGGCAACTTCCTCGACTTCCTCAGCGCCGACGAAGACGTGTCCAGATTCTTCACGCGCGAACAACTGGAACCCTTCTTCAGCCTCGACTATCACACCAAGCACGTCGATACGATCTTCGCCCGTGTGTTTGGCGAATAAGATTTTCTGCCTCCCCCGCACAGCGGGGGAGGAGGAGTAAGAATATGTCCCTCACCCTTCATGCCGATGCCTTTGACTTTGACGGTTTCCGTGATCGTTTCACGAAAAAAGGCCGTGTCCGTCTCGAAGGGGCGCTGTCTGCCGATGATGCACACGCCGTGCATATTGCCCTTGAGCAGCAGACCCTGTGGGAACTGCATCTGATGAATGCCGAAGGTGCGCCGGATATTATTTCGCGCACCGAGCTTGAGGAACTGAACCCGTCGGAAATTCAGGATCGCCTGTCGGCTGCCGCCGAACGGGCGCAAACGGGCCTGTCGTTTCTGCATCTCGGCTATGATTTGACCTCCGAGGCCGCCCTGCGCAATCTCGGTGAGGCGCATCCGCTCTATCGTCTGGCGCAACTTGTCTGGTCAGAGGATTTCGCCCGCTTCTGTGAAAACCTGACCGGCCTGACAGGTTTGAAACTCCAGACCCTGACCGCCACCGCCTATCGCCCTGGTGATTTTTTCACCATGCACACCGACAAGGACGCGGCCTTAAGCTTTGAGTGGAACTTTACCCACGACTGGCGTTCGGACTGGGGCGGGCAGATTCTGTTTCACTCTCCGTCCGGCGACCTCGAAGGCGGGATCATGCCGCGCCTGAACGACCTGTCGCTCTATGCCGGTGATCAGCCGCGCTCGATTGCCTCTCTGGCTGCCTATGCGGGCGGGCCGCGTTTTGCCGTCAACGGGCGTTTCGCCTGACCCGGCTGAGAGTCTGATCTATTCCGGCTTTTTCGGCTGTGCCTTGTCGATAACCTTGACCTTGTTGCCCGGCGCCACCTGCACATCCGGCGTCAGGCTGTTGTCATTGGCATCGTCAGGCACGTCATATTCATGCGCCTTTTCTGGGGGAAAATATTCCTTATCCTCACCGGCCTGATTAAGCTCACCCGGTGTAAAGACCTTCTTGCCGATATGTTCAGCGACATCTATCGGGGTACGGTCAGCAGGGGTCTTGGTGGACATGATACACCTCCTTAGAGCGCCTGATCATAACCCTCAGGCCATAAAAAACCCGCGCCGGAAGGGTGCGGGTTTATAAAGATGCGTCTTTGCAGGCCAGAAAACGACCTTTTACAGCCGTCTGTTACTCGCCTTTGGTGTCGGCATTATAATACTGCACACCGATCTCGATGGGCTTGCGGCCGGTATTGCGGCGGTGGCGGTTGGTGTCGCGCAGGCTATAGACGCAACCGCAATATTCCTGCTGATAGAATTCTTCACGCTTGGAAATCTCGATCATACGGGCCGAACCGCCGCCCTTGCGCCAGTTATAATCCCAGTAGCTCAGGCCCTCATAAGGGGCGACGGCGCGCTCACCGCAGCCATTGATCTGTTTCATGTCCTTCCAGCGTGAAATCCCCAGCGAGCTGGTCATCACCGGAAAGCCGTTTTCGTGCGCATAAAGGGCAGTACGCTCAAAGCGCATATCAAAGCACATGGTGCAGCGGATACCGCGTTCCGGTGCCCATTCCATGCCTTTGGCGCGTTCAAACCAGTTATCGGTGTCGTAATCGGCATCGATAAACGGCACGCCGTGCTTTTCGGCAAAGCGGATATTCTCATCCTTGCGCAACAGATATTCGCGCTCAGGGTGGATGTTGGGGTTATAGAAAAAGATGGTGTATTCGACACCCGACGCCAGCATGGCTTCCATGACCTCACCCGAACAGGGCGCGCAGCACGAATGCAGCAGCACCTTCTTTTCGCCATTGGGCGGCGTCAGGACGGGGCGCTGAAACTCAGGGGCGGAGGTATCGGTGTCGGGCTTGCTCATGGGGCGCGTCCATATCATGACACGCGCCCCTGATCAATCATCACACCGGCGCTTTCAGTCCCGCACCGGCCACCAGATCGGCGACCACCGACGGATCGGCAAGGGTCGAAATATCCCCCAGTGCCTCCGGCTGGCCTTCGGCGATCTTGCGCAGGATGCGGCGCATGATCTTGCCCGAACGGGTCTTGGGCAGGCCGGGTGCCCACTGGATGACATCGGGTGAGGCAATGGGGCCAATATCGCGGCGCACATGCTCACGCAGGATTTTCCTGAGGTCTTCGGTGCCTTCGACGCCGGACACCAGCGTCACGAAGCAATAGATGCCCTGCCCCTTGATGTCGTGCGGATAGCCGACCACGGCGGCCTCGGCGACATCGGGATGGGCCACCAGCGCGCTTTCGACCTCTGCCGTCCCCAGACGGTGACCGGAGACATTCAGCACGTCATCGACACGGCCGGTGATCCAGAAATAGCCGTCCTCATCACGGCGCGCCCCGTCGCCGGTAAAATATTTCCCCGGATAGGTCGAGAAATAGGTCTCAATGAAACGCGGATGATCGCCATAGATCGAGCGCATCTGACCGGGCCAGGAATCGGCAATACACAGATTGCCCTCGACCGCCCCCTCAAGCACCTTACCTTCGGCATCGACCAGCACCGCCTCGATGCCCGGCAGGGGCAGGGTCGCCGAACCGGGCTTGAGGTCAGTCGCCGCCGGTACGGGCGTGATCAGGTGGCCGCCGGTTTCGGTCTGCCACCAGGTATCGACGATCGGGCAGCGCCCGCCGCCAACCACCCGATGGTACCAGTTCCAGGCTTCGGGATTGATCGGCTCCCCGACACTGCCCAGAAGCCGCAGCGAGGCGCGTGAGGTTTTCGCCACCGGCTCTTCGCCTTCGCGCATCAGGGCGCGGATGGCCGTCGGGGCGGTGTAGAAGGTCGTCACCTTGTGCTTGTCGATTACTTCCCAGAAGCGACTGACGGTCGGATAGTTCGGCACCCCCTCAAAGATCAGCGAGGTCGCCCCCGCCGCCAGCGGCCCATAGACCACATAGGAATGGCCCGTCACCCAGCCGACATCCGCCGTACACCAGTAGATGTCACCTTCATGATAATCGAACACGGTCTTAAACGTATAGACAGACCAGGCCAGATAGCCGCCGGTCGTATGCAGCACGCCCTTGGGCTTGCCCGTAGAGCCTGAGGTATAGAGGATGAACAGCGGGTCCTCAGCGTTCATCGGCTCCGGTTCGCAGACATCGCTCATGGCCTCAAGTTCATCATAGATCGGGATGTCACGCCCGTCATGGGTCAGGAATTTCTTGTCTTTCGAGGTTACAAACACCGTCCTGACATCGGGACATTGCAACAGCGCCAGATCAGCATTGACCTTCAGCGGGATCTTCTTGCCGCCGCGCACGCCTTCGCAGGTGGTGATCAGATATTGCGACTTACAGTCCAGAATCCGCCCCGCCAGACTGTCGGGCGAAAAGCCGCCGAAGACCACCGAATGCACCGCCCCGATACGGGCGCAGGCCAGCATGAAATAGGCCGCTTCCGGCACCATAGGCAGATAAAGGGTGACGCGATCGCCTTTTTTGACACCGTATTTTTTCAGCAGGTTGGCGCGTTTATTGACCTCACGCGACAGTTGCGCATAGGTCACATTATAGGAGACAGACGGGTCATCGCCTTCAAAAATAAAGGCCACCTGATCGGCGCGCTGCGGCAGATGCCGGTCGATGCAGTTGACCGTGACATTCAGTTGCCCGTCCGCATACCAGCGAATACGGAAATCATCCCGATTGAACGAGACATCCCTGGTTTGGGTAAATGGTGATATCCAATCCAGCATATTACCGACATTTCGCCAATGGGCGTCAGGGTCGTTTTTCACCAGATCACGCTGTGCCTGTAAGCCTGATTTCGTCAGGCTGTGGTCGCGGGGATAGTTTGCCGGCACGGGATAGAGCGTGGCATCAGTCATAGTCTCAGGCGTCCTCATAGTTTTTATTCTTGAAAATTTGACACCAGCATACGCCCGTCAATCGCCCAAAGTCGATAGAACCAATTTAAAAATCCACCTTTTCGCTTTCGGTATGGCCCTGTGACAGGCCTGACAGGCATTTGGGCCGTGCCCGTGCCAGTGGTGGATTGGCTCTGTTCAAATCAGTCGATCACTGCCACAAAAACGGACTGAACAGGATTATGGGGCAGATATGACAGGATTTTCAGGCTTCGATCTGGCGGTGGCGGCGGCCTATGTACTGGGGCTGGCGCTTCTGGCCATGGTCAGCCGCCTGAAGATCAGGACACTCAGCCAGCAGTTTCTCGGCGCCCGGCAGGCCCGCTGGCCGATGGTCGGCTTTGCCCTGTTTGCGGCCACATTGTCATCGACGGCACTGGTCGGCGTCAGCGGTTCGGCCTATGCGCACGGCCTGAGCGTATATAATTACGACTGGGTAGCGACCTTTGTACTGGCCCTGTTCTGCGCCGTGGTGCTGCCGACCTATCTGGCGTCGGGCCTTTTCACCGTGCCGGAATTTCTCGAAAAGCGTTACGGTCGCTTTGCCCGTACCTATGTGTCGGGACTGGCTATTGTGCTGTTTGTGCTGGTGGATACGGTCGGCGCGCTGTTTGCCGGTAGCGTATTGTTCCGGCTTTTGTTTCCCCTGCTCGATCTGTGGCAGATCAGCGCGATCCTGTCGCTGGGGGCGGCAGGCTTCCTGCTGATCGGCGGTTTGCGGGCGGTGATGATTACCGACATGGTGCAGGCCCTGATCCTGATCGGTGCCTGTGCCATCCTGTCAGTATCGGCCCTGACTGCGGTTGGCGGCTGGGAGGCGCTGGCGACCCGGATCGATCCGGCGAAGCTGAAGCTCATCCGCCCTGCCGGAGATACGGTTCTGCCGTGGACGGGGCTGGTGTCCGGCCTGCCGCTGATCGGGTTTTATTTCTGGTGTACCAATCAATATATGGTGCAAAAGGTGCTGGCGGCCAAATCGCTCGATCACGGGCGCTGGGGCAGCCTGTTTGCCGGTGGCCTGAAACTCTCGACCCTGTTTCTGCTGATCATTCCCGCCCTGTGCGCGCTGGTCATCCTGCCGGGCCTTGAGCGCCCCGAAAGCGTGTTCTGGGCCATGATCGTCAGGCTGTTGCCGACAGGACTGATCGGGCTGGTGGTCGGGGCCTTCGTCGTGTCGCTGATGTCGTCACTGGCGGCGACCTATAATGCCGCAGCGACACTGGTGACGCTCGACTTCATCAAACGCTACCGGCCCCATACCTCTGAGCGCTGGCTGCTGAACGCCGGTCGCATAGCCATCCTGTCGGTCATGGGCATATCCATGCTGTGGCTGCCGGTCATGCGCCGCATACAGGACACCCTGTGGGAATATTTGCAGGCCATGCTGTCCTATGCCGTGCCGCCGGTCGCGGCCCTGTTTCTGCTGGGGTTTTTCTGGAAGCGCGCTAACAGCTTCGGCGCAGGCTGCGCGCTGGTGATCGGCACCGGCCTGAGCCTTGGCCTGTTTCTCGGCGGAGAGATTTTCCACCTCATCCCGCTGCATTTCCTCGAATCGGCTTTCGTCATCTTCGCCGTCAGCGCCCTGAGCCTCATTACCGGCAGCGCTCTGCGTCCCGCACCGGATCAGGCAGCCATCAGCGCGCTGATGTTCACCCGCGCCATATGGCAGCGCGAAACGGCACAGTTACGCAGCGTGCCGGTCTATAAGAACTACCGTTATCTGTCGCTGGCGCTTCTGGCCCTGACCCTGCTGGTGGTCAGTCCTTTCCTGTGAATCTCACCCCCAGAGCCGACAGGACATTCCAGTATTCGGGGAAGGTCTTGCTGACGCAGGCCGGATTGTCGATGGTGATGCCGTGGACCATCAGGCCAGCCAGCGCAAAGGACATGGCAATGCGGTGGTCGTTGAAAGTGTCGATGACTGCCGGCAGGGTCTGGCCTTTCAGGGCCGGATCACTGTGGACGATCAGGTCGTCACCGTCCTCGGTGGCCAGTCCCTCACGGATGCGGTTCAGCCCCTGCGACAGGGCGCTTGTGCGGTCACATTCCTTGACGCGCAGATTGGCAATGCCGACAAAGCGGACAGGCTGATTGTTAAACGCCGCCAGCACGGCCAGGGTCGGGATCGAATCCTGAATCTGCGAGCCATCGATGACGGCAGGCATGTTCGGGAAGGCACGGATCAGGGCGCGGGAAGCGGCATCCGGCTGGGTCAGGGCCGAGGTGTCCATCTGATAGGTGATGTCTCCGCCCGTCAGCACCTCGGCGGCCCACAGATAGGTACAGGCCGAAGCGTCGGGTTCCACATCATAGGTAGCCGCACGGTAACCGGTCGGCTCGACACGCCAGACCCCTTCGGCGGGCGTGGACACCAGCGCGCCAAAGGCCTGCATGGCCCCCAGAGTCAGGTCGATATAGCCGCGCGCCCCGATGCCGGTACCTTTCAGACGCACCTCGACCGGATGGGTACCACAGGCCGCCAGCATCAGCAGGGCCGATACATACTGGCTTGAAAGATTGGCATCGACCTCGACGACCTGACCGTCGAAACGGCCTGTGCCCCTGACGGTCACCGGCGGGCAGCCCGTGGGGGCCGAAACCTCGATGCCAAGGCTTTGCAGGGCCTTGACCAGCGGCAGGATCGGGCGTTTGCGCATATGTTCATCGCCATCGACCACCACTTCCCCGTCCGCCAGCACCACAGCGGCCGTCAAAAAGCGGGTAGCGGTTCCGGCATTACCGAGGAACAGGGGCTTTGACGGCGCCGTGAGCCTGCCCGTCGCGCGCACAATCAGGGTCGTAGCATCGTGATTGCTGATCTCAACGCCCATTTCCCGCAGGGCCGCCGCCATATACAGGGTGTCATCGCTCGACAGCACACCGTTGAGGCGGCTTTCGCCTGCCGCCAGGGCGGCAATCAGCAGGGCGCGATTGGTCAGGGACTTGGACCCCGGCAGGATGACCTGACCGGTCAGGGGGCCGGATACCGGATGGATTTCAAGTTGCGGATAATCGTTGATGGTCACCGGATGAACCCCTGAGCCTGCCCTGACAGATGGGCCTGATACATAAGTGAGTGTTCACTTAGTGTGCCGCCTTCAAAAGGTCAATCAGCAGGCAGGGGGAAAGAACGCGCCGGTTGTGGCCCCCTCCGGCTGTTCGCCTTGCGCACAGCCACCTCCCCCGCAAGCAGGGGAGGATAGTTTAACGCATACGGACGATACCGTGGGTTAGCGTCGTCGCCTGATGGCTGATCAGTTCGTCAATGTCATCGGCATCGACGGGGCGGTGGAACAGATAGCCCTGCATGATCGGGCAACCGGCCTGACGCATAATATTGCGCTGGCCACGGGTTTCGACGCCTTCGGCCAGTATGCCGAGATTGAGCGCCTTGGCCAGACGGATAATGGCGCGGATGACGGCTTCGGCGTCGGGATCGATCCCCAGATTGGCGACAAAAGAGCGGTCGATCTTGATCTTGTCCACCGGATAGCGGTTGAGATAGCTGAGGGACGAATAGCCGGTGCCGAAATCATCAAGCGCAATGGAAAAGCCCATCTGACGCAGTTCACGCAGGGTTTGCTGCGTATTCTGGTCGTCATTGAGCAAAACGCCTTCGGTGATCTCGATCTCAATGGCCTGCGCCTGAACGCCGGTGCTGGACAGAAGCGTGGCCACGCGCGCCAGAAACCGCGATGACCTGAGCTGGGTGGCCGAGACATTGACCGCCACCTTGAGGCCCGGCCAGCGTTTGGAATCGATCATGGTGCGCTGCATGATCAGCGCCCCCAGTTCGCACATCAGGCCACATTCCTCAGCCAGAGGAATGAAATAGGCCGGTGAAATGGGGCCGCGTTCAGGATGGGTCCAGCGCGCCAGAGCCTCGACCCCGACAATGCGCCCGAAATGATCCATCTGCGGCTGATAGACGACATCGATGGCTTCGGTCTGGATCGCTTCGCGCAGGCCCGTTTCCAGCAGCTTGCGCAGCTTGATCGTCGCATCCATCTCGATTTCAAAGAAGGCATATTGCGACCGGCCCTGCTCTTTGGCGCGGTACAGGGCCAGATCGGCCTGACGCAGGGCCTCCGCAGCCTCGATGTCGGCATCCTGCAACAGGGTGACCCCGATCGAACAGGAAGTATAGACCTGACCGCTTTCGAGCGGGACATTGCCGCTCAGGCTTTCGAGAACACGCTTGGCCAGCGCGGCAGCGCTGTGGGCATTGGTGTCGGTCTGGACGATGACGAATTCATCGCCCCCCAAACGCGCCAGCGTATCACCGGCACGGATCATGCCCGAAATCTTCGAGGCGCAATAACGGATCAGTTCGTCCCCCGCCATATGGCCCAGCGTGTCATTGACATCCTTGAAGCGGTCAAGGCCGATGCAGTGAACGGCGACATGCCCGCCCTGACGACGGACGCGCTCAAGCGCCTGAGTCAGCCGGTCGGTAAACAGCGAACGGTTCGGCAGACCGGTCAGGGCATCATGCATGGCCATATGCTTGGCGCGCGCTTCCGAAGCGATGAGGTTGCGCGCCGTTTTTTGCGCCTGATGCAGCAAAAACAGCGCCGCAGTCCCAAGCCCCAGTGCAATCAGCAGCACCGGCAACAGAGCGCGCATGAACAGGTCGCGGCCGGCGCGCTGCGGCATCCAGGTCAGTTCGACCAGCGTATGGCCCTGATCGTCATAAAAGGCGGTGCGGGCCGCGCCTTCGGGCATGACCTGCCCCTTGCGCACAATATGCAGCGGCGACAACATATATTGCTGGGCGACGGTCTTCAGATCCTTGTCGGTGATTTCACGCGCAGCAATGACGATGAAGGGTGACACCTGCACGGGATCTTCGGCAAAATCCTTGAAGGGTGAGCGTACCGAATTGACCGCCAGCATGAACAGATGACCGTCAATCGCCGCCAGCTGGCCCGACAGGGACGGATTGCTCAGGGGCCTCAGGTGTGTATCCCGCGCATTGAAGGCACGCGCCCGCCGCAGCAGTTTTTCCGTATGCGGCCGAAAGGCTTCAAAACGGCTGGGGTGCATCTCGCCCGTTTTATTATAGGCAAAATAGGGCGCATCAGAACCATCGACAACGAACGCCCAGTCATATTCCAGTGTCTGAATATAGTGTTTGCCATAACGGGCGCGAATCCACGCCGTATCGGACGCATTCAGCCGCTTGACCGCTTCTTCGGAAACGGTGGTCGGGGCCATACGGCGGGTATTTTCCTTGACCAGATGCTCTATGCCGATACGCACCAGATTTTCTTCGCGCAACCGACCGGCCTGATCGGTTTGCAAGGCCCACATCCACAGGATTCCGACCAAAGCACAGACGACCATGACGACAATAATCGCCATAGGGGCCAGCAGCTTCAGTTCACTCAGATCTCGCTTCACGAACGCTCCGATAAGAGGGCGGACTATGGGTATAGCGATCTGAATAACGGAAATGTCTTAAGGTAACGCAAATAAAAATGCGTTTTATTTTAAGGGTTTATTAGGAATGTTGTCAGGGGGCAATCTCTCCTTTCCCTTGGGGAATCAGGTGATGCCTGCGAATTATGAATATTGAAATATTTAATTCGGTGGCTGATGGAAAAAGATTTTATGTCTATTGTGCAATAGTTTGCACGCTTTTGTAAAAGATAAGGTGGACGGGCCTGCACGGGGCCGGAGGGCGACGGTTTGCGGCGTCTGGTGTCGAAAAGCGCTTCACAGTTCAGGCATTGCGCTTTAGAAGGCCGTGACCGTTCACTCCCTCAGGAATTGCCCGCTTGATACATCTGCCACAGGCCAAGCTCGATCAGGTCGTTGACCGTTTTCGCATGATCGAGGCGCGCATGGAAAGCGCGACCGAAGGGGCGGAGATCGTCCGCCTGTCGAAGGAACATGCCGAACTCAAGCCCGTCGTCGATGCCGTGACCCACCTTCTGAAGGCGCGGGCGCAGGGACCGGAGCTTGAGGAACTGGTGGCGCTTAACGATCCCGACTTGTCGCCTCTGGCGGCGGAGGAATTGCAGAGCCTGAAGGAAACCCTGCCGGAACTGGAACATGGTGTGGCCCTGTTGCTGGCCCCCAAGGACAAGGACGAAAACGCTTCGGCCATTCTCGAAATCCGTGCCGGTACGGGCGGGGATGAGGCGGCTATTTTTGCCGGTGACCTGTTCCGCATGTATAGCCGCTATGCCGCCGGACAGGGCTGGCGTGTGGAAATCGACAGCATTTCCGAAGGCGATGCCGGGGGCTATAAGGAAATCATCGCCTCGGTGACCGGCGAAGGCGTGTTCGGGCGGCTGAAGTTTGAATCCGGCGTGCATCGCGTGCAACGGGTGCCGGCGACCGAAGCGGGCGGACGTATCCATACCTCGGCGGCGACCGTGGCGGTTCTGCCCGAAGCCGAGGACGTGGAAATCGAAATCCGCGATCAGGATATACGCATCGACACCTACCGTTCGTCAGGGGCGGGCGGGCAGCACGTCAACAAAACCGATTCGGCGGTGCGTATCACTCACCTGCCGACGGGCATTGTCGTCACTTCGTCGGAAAAGTCGCAGCACCAGAACCGCGCTATCGCCATGCGCAACCTCAAGGCCCGGCTCTATGACCAGCAGCGTCAGGCGCTCGATGCCGCCCGTTCGGATGCCCGTAAATCTCAGGTCGGCTCCGGCGACCGCAGCGAGCGCATTCGCACCTATAACTACCCGCAAGGCCGCGTGTCCGATCACCGCATCAACCTGACGCTCTATAATCTGTCGCTGTTCATGGAAGGCGATATGGATCAGATGATCAATGCCCTGATTGCCGATGATCAGGCGGCGCGTCTGGCCATGCTGGCGGAAGAACTGGGTTAACATTCGGTCGGAGCGGTGTATATGACGTGCAAACCCACAGTCGAGGTGTGCCATGTCCCATTATACTGATAACCTGACCCAGCTTGGGGGCGCGAACCATGTGGCGGCCACGCCTGAGGCTGCCGAGCTTGAGCGCGTGCCTAATCCGCACACGGATATCGACTATGTAGCCCGCTTTACCGCCCCTGAGTTTACCTCGCTCTGTCCGGTGACGGGCCAGCCGGATTTCGCCCATATCGTCATTGATTATGTGCCCGATCAGTGGCTGGTGGAATCGAAGTCGCTCAAGCTGTTCCTGACGGCGTTCCGTAATCACGGGGCGTTCCATGAGGACTGCACGATCTATATCGCCAAGCGCCTGCGTGACCTTCTGGCCCCGCGCTGGCTGCGTATTGGCGGGTTCTGGTATCCGCGCGGGGGGATTCCCATCGATGTTTTCTGGCAGACCGGTGAACCGCCCAAAGGCGTGTTGGTGCCGGACTTTGGGGTGCCGCCTTACCGTGGCAGAGGCTAGGAGACGCAAAGCGCTTGTCTTGGGCGCGGGCAGGCCGTAAACCTGAGGGATGAGCGATATTGTGATTCCCGAAGAAAGCGGCCGTATTCTCAGTGAGCCTATGAATGAGGCCCTGTCGCGGCGGTATCTGGCCTATGCCCTGTCCACCATCATGCACCGCGCCTTGCCCGATGTGCGCGATGGCCTGAAGCCGGTGCATCGGCGGGTGCTGTATGCCATGCACAATATGCGCCTCAATCCCCAGGCGGCGGCGCGTAAATGCGCCAAGGTCGTCGGTGAGGTCATGGGTAATTTCCACCCGCACGGCGACCAGTCGATCTATGATGCGCTGGTGCGTATGGCGCAGGATTTCGCCCAGCGCTATCCGCTGGTGGACGGGCAGGGGAATTTCGGCAATATCGACGGCGATAGCGCAGCGGCCATGCGCTACACCGAATGCAAGATGACGCCCGCGGCCCTGTTGCTGCTGGACGGGATTGATGAAAATGCCGTCGATTTTCGCGCCACCTATGACGGTCAGGATGAAGAGCCGGTGGTTCTGCCAGCCGCCTTTCCGAACCTTCTGGCCAACGGGGCGACGGGGATTGCGGTCGGTATGGCGACCTCCATTCCGCCGCACAATGTCGCCGAACTGATTGATGCCTGTAAGCTGCTGATCTCGGCACCCGACACCGATACGGCGGGGCTGATGGCGCTTATTCCGGGGCCGGACTTCCCGACGGGCGGGGTCTGTACCGACCGGCGCGAGGCCATTCAGGAAGCCTATGAAACCGGTCGCGGGTCGGTGCGGGTGCGCGCCCATTACGAGATCGAGGATGTCGGGCGCGGGCAATGGCGCATCGTCGTCACCGAGATCCCGTATCAGGTACAGAAATCGCGTCTCATCGAGCAACTGGCCGACCTGATCGAGGCCAAGAAGGCCCCGCTTCTGGGGGATGTGCGCGATGAATCGGCGGAGGATGTGCGCCTGATCCTTGAGCCGAAAACAAAGAATATCGAACCCGAAGTGCTGATGGAAAGCCTGTTCCGCATTTCCGACCTGGAAACGCGGTTTGCCTTCAATATGAACGTGCTGGACAAGACCGGCACGCCGAAGGTGATGGGCCTTAAAACCATCCTGACCCACTTCCTCGATCACCGGCGCGAGGTGCTGATCCGTCAGTCGCAATGGCGGCTTGAGCGTATCGAAAAGCGCCTGCATGTGCTTGACGGCCTGATGATCGCCTTCCTCAATCTCGATGAGGTGATCCGCATTATCCGTGAGGACGAAACCCCGCGCCAGACCCTGATGGCGCGTTTCAGCCTGACGGAGCCGCAGGTCGATTACATCCTTGATACCCGCCTGCGTCAGCTGGCGCGGCTTGAGGAAATGGCCATTCAGGGTGAGCATGACAAGCTGTCGAAGGAACGCGACGGTTTGCTGGCGCTGTTGGGGTCGGAAAAGAAGCAGTGGAAGCGCATCGACGAACAACTGACTGAGGTGCGCAAACAGCTTCTGTCGGCGCGCCGTACCCGCTTTGCCGAAGCGCCGCAGGGCATCGAGGTGGCGGCCATCGAATCCTATCTGCCCAAGGAAGCGATCACCGTCATCCTGTCGGAACGTGGCTGGATTCGCGCCGCCAAGGGCAAGGTCGATGATCCGTCAGAGCTGAAGTTCAAGGAAGGCGATGAGCTGGGCTTCCTCGTGCCGGGTTATAATACCGACAAGCTGCTGATCCTGACCTCGGACGGGCGGTTCTTTACGGTGGCCTGTGACAAGCTGCCGTCGGCGCGCGGACATGGTGAGCCGCTCAGGCTGATGCTTGAGATGGAAGAATCCGCCAATATCGTGTCGGTATTCATGTACACGCCTGAGGCCAAACGCCTGATGGTGGCGAAAAACGGCTATGGCTTCGTGATGAATGAGGAAGATGCCGTCGGCAACAAGAAAGCCGGTAAGCAGACGCTGAATGTCGGCAGCGACAGCGAGGCCTTTGCCGCCTTGCCCGTCACCGGCGACAGGGTGATGATCCTTGGGGAAAACAACAAGCTGCTGATCTATCCGGTGTCCGAATTGCCGGAAATGGGACGTGGCAAGGGCGTCAAACTTCAGGGCTATAAGGACGGTGGCGTCAAGGACATTACCGTGTTTAACTCAGTGGAGCCGGTATATTGGTACGATGGCGCGGGCAAGGCGCGCGAATTTAGGGACTATTCGGAATATGAGGGCAAGCGCGCCTCTGTCGGACGCATGGCCCCGAGAGGGATGCGCAAGCTCAGGCCATAGGGGAAGGCGAAGCCTCCTCCCAGGGAGGGGATTTAGAGCGCTTTCCGAAACGTGTGGCGCCCTTTTCGGATTAAAAAGTGCGTCAAAACAAAAAATGAGAGCATTGTTCCGATTCAATTAGAACGGAATAGGCTCTAATTCAGCAGAACCGTGCTGAGGAGGACGCGGGCGCCCTTTTTCTTCAGCACCTCGTCGGTCGCGGTTTGCAGTTCCTGCGTCATATAGTCGAGATCGATCAGGGTGGTGCGGCCAAGGCTCAGGGCATAGGGTTGCAGGCGGCGAATAAAGGCATCCCTCAGGCGCGGCACGCTGACGGCGATCTGCTGTCTCAGGGTTTCGTCCCTGGTATCAAGGCCCATCTCGATGGTCAGGGTGCCGTGCTTGTTGGCCTGCGAGCGCGTAAAGACGGTGATCATTGGTAATTGCGTATAGGAGGAACCGCCGCCTTTTTTCTTGACCGCACCCGACGCCAGAACCGGCAGGGGCGTCAGCATACAGGCGGCGGCAAGGGCAGCAAAACAGGCGCGGCGGCTGAGGGGGCGGGCTTCGGAGGTCATGAAGCCCGTCTTAGCGCAAAGACTTTTATAAGCGCTTTATCTCTATGCTTAACGCGCTTTAAGACCTGCGATAATCAGACGCACCTGCACCTCAAGCCACTGGGCCACTTCGGTGGCCCCCAGCCCGTTATTGAAGGCGCGGCGGATATTGGCAAAGCCTACGTCCTCAAGCATTTCTGCGGCCACGGCGATATTGGCGTCTTCGGACAGCTCTTTCAGTTCGATGGCATGTTTGAGGGAATCGCAGATAATCTGACGCGCCAGCTGACCGATGGTGTCAACATCCTGCGCCTGACTGTTGGAACGGCCTCCGTCCATGCTGGCGGCGGCCAGAATGAGCTGAATGTCCGGCTGGGCGGCTTTGTAGGCAACGATCATTTGCCTGATGATGCGGTCTTCAAGCGGCAGGGATGCGTCATAGGCATCGATCATCGCCGTCAGGATGCGCGCGGTTTCTTCCTCGACGATCTTGAGGAAGATTTCATTCTTGTCCGAAAAATTGGCGAACACCGCGCCGGTGGACAGACCGGCTTCGGAGGCAATATCGCGCAGGGTCGCCGCCTCATAGCCACGCTCACGGAACAGGGTTCGGGCAGAGGCCAGAATCTTCAGGCGGTTGAGTTCCTTGGAGCGCGCCCGCGCGCCCAGAGGCAAACGCGGTTCTTCCTGAACGAATTTCTCTTTCAACAGATACGCCTTATACATAATCGCACACAAATCCAGGTTACGCTAACAAATCCCGAAAGGGGGCACACCTCACAAAAGGGGGGAGGGTGGGGTGTGTCGTCAGGCTCTTGCCATTACAAAACGGCGGTATTGGGGCATTTATATGTAAAACGTGAACGAGCGTTCATTTCCGTCGCGGCAAAATAAAAAAACTCGTCGCGGCGGCCAAAAAAGCGTATGGGATCTGGCATGAGTACATTCCTGTTTAATCTGACCATGGTGGCCATGGGGGCTGTTCTGCTGGTGTTGCTGATCGGTGTGTTCAGCATGGCGCGCGGCGGTAAATTCCGTGAACGCTGGTCGAACAAGCTGATGTGGCTGAGGGTCGCGCTTCAGGCGGTGGCGATTGTCTGCCTGTGCGCCTTTATCTGGTGGCGGGCCAACCATTAGACGATGGTCAGGCTCAATCGCATCTACACCAAAACCGGTGATGACGGCACGACGGGGCTGGCGGACGGGACGCGCCGTTCCAAGGCCGACGGGCGGGTCGTGGCCATGGGCAGCGTCGATGAACTGAATGCGGCGCTGGGGCTGGTGCGGTTGCAGGCTGATGCTGAGGGGGCGCGGCTTCTGGCGAGGATCCAGAACGATCTGTTCGATCTGGGGGCCGATCTGGCGGTGCCGCAGGCGACCGAAGATCACGGGCGGGCGGTTTTACGCATAAAAGCAGCACAGGTGGCGGCCCTTGAGGCGGCGATCGATGCACATAATGCGGCATTGACCCCTCTGACCTCTTTTGTGTTGCCTGCGGGGACGGCCCTGAGTGCGCATCTGCATCTGGCGCGGACGATTGCGCGCCGTGCCGAGCGCGATGCCTTTGGGCTGCATGAGGTCGAGCCGCTCAATCCGCACCTTTTGACCTATCTCAATCGCCTGTCAGACCTGTTGTTCGTGCTGGCGCGGCGGGCCAATGACGATGGCCGGGCAGACGTGTTGTGGGTGCCTGCGGGGGCTATTTCAGGCTGACGCGACGGCCTTGGGACAATGAACGCCACAGCCATTCAAATGGCCCGTAGCGACAGGTTTTAAGCCACTGATGGCTCCAGATAATCTGGGCGATCCAGATCGTTGCTACGATGGCCAGAAGCGGCCCATAGCCCATAGTGCCGAACAGGCCAAAGCCTCTGCCACCATAGAAAATGGCCGTCATGATTAGGGATTGCGTCAGATAGTTGGTAAAGGCCATGCGTCCGACCGGTGCCAGAAGCCGCGTCAGGGCTGTGCCGGACAGGCGCATCAGCAGGGCGGCATAGCCGAGACTGACTACAGGTGACAGCCATTCATTGGCCAGTCCATAGACGGCTTCGTGGGCACCCGGCGGGAAACCGGCGCGCATATCCAGAAAATTCTGCCAGCCGATCAGGCTCAGGGCGGCGGCTCCGGCAATGAGAAATGGCGCGGTCGGAAAGCGTCCGGTGAAAAAGCCGGACTTGAACAGGCCAAGCCCGATCATCATCAGGCCCATGATCTTCGGCATATAGAGCAGCAGGGTGAAGATCAGGCTGCCCGACCACTGGCGGTAGTTCAGGGTCAGGGACGACAGGAAACCGCTGCGCATCAGGGTGCTGTCGGTCTGCACCTGTGTCAGGGTTTGCGGGATATAGTCGGGATGGGCGGCATAGAAGGGTTGCAGGCTGAACAGGGCCAGAGACATCAGCGCCGAACCGATCAGCCAGAAGATCACGCCCCAGACGAGCAGTTTCGGGCCGCTGAGGCTGCGCCAGCGCCAGAAGACAAAGCCGGTCAGGGCATAGAGGAGCAATATGTCGCCCCACCAGATCAGCGCCCCGTGGATCAGGCCAAACAGCACAAGCCAGCCCAGACGGCGGGTCAGGGGGTGACGGACAAACGGGGTATGGGGGTCGGCTTTTTGCCCCACCAGATACAGGCTGATGCCGAACAGCATGGAAAACAGCGTATAGAGCTTGGCTTCGAGGAAGGTGTGGATGGCCCACCACAGCCACAGATCAACCATTGACAGGGGGAAGGGCCACAGGGCGGGGTTGCCGGTTGCGGGCATGGGGACGGCAAAGGCCGCGGCATTGACCGCCAGAATCCCCAGTATCGCCAGCCCGCGAATATAATCCAGACTGGCCAGACGCGGGGCTTCGGCCATGTTCAGGCTGTCTTTCGGGTCGGGGCCAGAACGATCTGTTGCAGCAGGGCGGCGGACGGCAGGGCCAGAAACAGTTGTCCCAGCATCATCAGCAGGGCATAGCCGGAAAACAGCAGCAGGTTCTGGCCTCCAAAGGCGACATTCTGCGCGACCATCCAGTTGAAGAAGGCCACGCCTGACCCCAGCACACAGACGACGACCGCGCAGGCCATGATGTGGATCAGGGCCACCAGCCGGTTTTTCGGCAGGCGCATCGCCCACAGGAGGATGGCGCAGACCATCCAGAACAGGGCCAGCAGGACCTGCCTCAGAGTGATCTCAAGCGCTTCGGCAGGGCCGGAAAGGATGCGGGAAATAAACCAGGTCAGGCCGTGCAGGCTCAGGGCACAGATGAGGCCGGTAATGATCCATGGAAAAGCAGGCGGGCGAAACTGCAATTTATTACCGTGTGGGCACCGGCTTGTCGCCGCGATAGTCATAGAAGCCGCGACCGGTCTTGCGACCGAGCCAGCCCGCTTCGACATATTTCACCAGAAGCGGGCAGGGGCGGTATTTGGAATCGGACAGGCCGTCATACAGCACGTTCATGATCGCCAGAACCGTGTCCAGACCAATGAAGTCGCCCAGCTCCAGCGGCCCCATCGGGTGATTGGCCCCGAGCTTCATGGCCGTGTCGATGGCTTCGACCGTGCCGACGCCTTCGTAAAGGGTATAGATGGCCTCATTGATCATCGGGATCAGGACGCGGTTGACGATAAAGGCCGGATAGTCCTGCGAATTGGCGGTGATCTTACCGAGCGACCCGGCAAAGCGCACGGCGGCTTCGTAGGTTTCCGTATCGGTGGCGATGCCGCGGATGATTTCCACCAGCTTCATCACCGGCACGGGGTTCATGAAGTGCAGGCCGATGAATTTCCCCGGACGGTCAGAGGCCGCCGCCAGTCGGGTGATGGAGATGGAAGAGGTGTTTGACGCCAGTATGGCTTCGGGTTTCAGGTGTTCGGCGACCGTTTTGAAGATCGTTTTTTTGATCTCTTCGTTTTCGGTGGCCGCCTCGATGATCAGGTCGCAGTCGGCCAGATCGCTGGCCGAGGCGGCGGGGGTCAGAAGGGTGCGGGCGGTGTCACCGGCCTCAGCCGGGATCAGCTCTTTTTCGACCGAGCGGGTAATGCCCTTGTTGATGCGTTCAAAAGCGTCGGCCACGGCCTGAGCCGACTGATCGAACAGAATAACCGCATATCCTGCCTGTACGCAGACCTGAGCAATGCCTGAACCCATCTGGCCTGCGCCGATAATGCCTACTTTTTTGATATCAATCATCTATTCCGAACCTGATGCGAAGGAAAAGCCGAGACTATAGCCTCGCCTGATATAATCAAGGCCTCGCCAACGGTTTGGCAAGGCCCTGAAAAGAATAAATCCTACGGTGACCTTATGGCCACCCCATAGGGTTAACCGAGCGCCTTCATCAGTTCGGGGACGGCGGTTTTATAATCGGCAACCAGCCCGTAATCGGCGATCTGGAAGATGGGGGCTTCGGGGTCCTTGTTGATGGCGACAATGACCTTCGAGTCCTTCATGCCCGCCAGATGCTGAATGGCGCCGGAAATGCCAATGGCAATATACAGTTCCGGCGCGACCACCTTGCCGGTCTGACCGACCTGATAGTCATTCGGCGCATAGCCCGCATCGACCGCCGCGCGTGACGCGCCGATAGCCGCGCCCAATTTATCCGCCAGAGGTTCCAGCACCGCCGTAAACTCCTCAGCCGAACCCAGCGCCCGACCACCGGACACCACGACTTTAGCTGCCCCCAGTTCGGGCCGGTCGGAGGTCACCTTTTCCTCGGACACAAAACGGGTTTTCAGCGTCGTCGCCGGTACGGCCACCGCCGCCACAGAGGCCGAACCGCCGTCGGCCGCCACGGCCTTGAAGGCGGTCGGGCGCACGGTCAGCACCTTTTGCGCATCGGCGGTTTTCACCGTCTCAAGGGCATTGCCGGCATAGATCGGGCGCGTGAAGGTATCAGCAGACTCGACGGCAATGACGTCGGAAATCAGCGACACATCAAGCTGTGCGGCCACACGCGGGGCGAAGTTCTTACCCGAGGCCGTGGCCGGAATGGCAATGGCCTCATAGGTATCGGCCAGCGAAACGATCAGGGCCGAAACGGCTTCGGCAATATCAGCCTTCAGTTCAGGGCTTTCGGCGGTCAGCACCTTGCGCACACCTGCGGCAGAAGCGGCCTGTTGCGCAACGGCGGAAACGCCTTCGCCATAGACCAGCACATCGATGTCGCCCGACAGGGCACCCGCCGCCGTCAGGGTTTTCAGGGTCGTATCGCGCAGATGCGCCCCATCGTGATCGGCAATAACCAGAACCGCCATCTTACAACACTCCCGCAGATTTAAGACCGGCCACCAGCGCTTCGGCGCTCTCGACCCTGACGCCCGCCGAACGCTTCGGCGGTTCGCTGACCCTGACCACGCTCAGGCGCGGGGCGATATCGACGCCGTAATCCGTCGCTGCCTTCGTTTCCAGCGGCTTCTTCTTGGCCTTCATGATATTGGGCAGGGAGGCATAGCGCGGCTCATTGAGGCGCAGGTCGGTCGTCACCACGGCGGGCAGGCTGACCCCCAGGGTTTGCAGGCCGCCATCGACCTCGCGGGTCACCAGAAGCTCAGAGCCGGACACCTCCAGTTTCGAGGCAAAGGTCGCCTGCGGCCAGTCGAGCAGGGTCGAAAGGCTCTGGCCCGTGGCATTGTTATCGCCGTCAATGGCCTGTTTGCCCATCAGGATCAGGTCGGGTTTTTCCTCGTCGGCCACGGCCTTCAGAAGTTTCGCCACCCCCAGAGGCTCAACGTCCTGATCGGTCTGGATCAACAGGGCGCGATCGGCCCCCATGGCCAGCGCCGTGCGCAGCACCGCCTCGGCCTGAGCCACACCGATGGACACGGCCACGATCTCGGTCGCCACACCCTTTTCCTTCAGCCGCACCGCTTCCTCGACGGCGATCTCGTCAAACGGATTCATCGCCATCTTCACATTCGACAGGTCAACGCCTGACTCGTCGCTTTTGACGCGTACCTTGACGTTGAAATCCAGAACCCGTTTCACAGGCACAACTATCTTCATGGTTTCAGTTCCTTCACGAAGCGGAAACAGACTGTTTTGCAATGCACTCTAAGTGACGAGCGGCGCGGCCAAAGTCAATCACAGAAGTGACAAAAACAGGGCTTATGCGCACGGAGACATTAAATTGCGCATGACCTCAGGGCCGTGTATGAAGGCGGAAATTTAGGAAAAATTGCATGAAAAACGCCAATAAATGGATATTGCGGGTTAAGCTGATCGCGCTGGGCGTCTTTATTTTCGCCAGCGCCGGTGTCCTGCTTTATGGCAAATATTACGAGATGCCGCGCCGCAAGTGCGAAGCCGAAGGCATGTGGTGGTCAAACAAGTACCGTAGCTGTTCCGCCCCTATCTATTTACCGACCCTGACGGGCCGCAAGGCGGGCGAGGCGCAGAAGGTCATCTGGCCGTCCGAAGACGCCGCGCAGGTGTCAAGACCGGCAGGGAAACCGGCGGCTGCGGAAGCGGCTCCGGCTTCTGCTGTGGCACAATAGATTCAGGCTTTCAGGATGGCGGCGGCCTCATCGGCGGCGGTGACCAGCGCCTGCAATATGCCGGTGTCGGAGGAGGAATGTCCGGCCTTGTTGACCACATTGAAACGGGCTTGGGGCCAGGCCTTGTGCAGTTCCCACGCCGTCTGCATCGGGGTGACGACATCATAGCGGCCCTGAACGATCCAGCCGGGAACGTCTTTCAGCCTGTGGACGTTCTCAAGAATCCAGTTGTGGCTCTCGAAAAACCCCTTGTTGTGGAAGTACCATGACTCGATGCGCGCGAAGGCGATGGCAAAGTCCGGTTCGGCGAATTTCGACGGAGTGTCCGGCGGGCCTTCGATGGACAGGGTGTCGCCTTCCCAACCGGCCCAGGCCAGCGCGCAGTTCAGCTTTTCCGCATAGTCGTCACCATGCAGGCGTTTGAAATAGGCGGCCATCAGGTCGTGGCGTTCGGCTTCGGGGATGGGGGCCAGATAGGATTCCCACAGGTCGGGATAGAGGCTTGAGCAGCCTTCCTGATAGAACCAGCGCAGTTCGCTCTGGCGCACAAGGAAGATGCCGCGCAGGATCAGGGCCGACACGCGGTCGGTGTGGGTAAGGGCATAGGCCAGGGACAGGGTTGATCCCCATGAGCCGCCAAAGACCACCCATTTATCGACCCCAAGTTTTTCGCGTAAGGCTTCCATGTCGGCGATCAGGTGCCAGGTGGTATTGTCCTCAAGCGATATGTCCTGTGAGGCATGGGGCCGCGACCGGCCACAGCCGCGCTGATCGAACAGGATGATGCGGTAAAGTTCGGGATTGAAATAACAGCGCAGGTTCGGGCTGGTGCCGCCGCCGGGGCCGCCGTGGACGACCACCACGGGGATGCCCTGAGGGTTGCCGCTTTGCTCATAATAGATTTGATGTTTGCCACCGGTCGGCATATAGCCGTAGTCATAAGGCTCTATGTCAGGGTAGGCGCCGTTTGTGGATTTGCGGCTATGCGCAGCGCTGTGTGGATCGGTCATCATGTCTTTGGGTTATGCGTAAGCGGCCGAAGGTGCCGTTTTTTGATCAAACACTGAAAATGCCGCTGCCGACAACCCTTTTTAATCTGCCGACCCAATGGCGACAGGCCATTTTCTATGGCTTTCTGCTGATCGGGACGGGAGCCAGCCTGCCCTATATGCCTCTGTGGTTTGCCTCAAAAGGGATGTCAGGCGCGCAGATCGGGCTCATTCTGGCCATTCCGCTGTTGCTCAGGGCCGTGTCGGGGCCGGTGATCGGCGTCTGGGCCGACCGGTTCAGGCTATACCGCACACCGATGATTTTCATGGCCGCCACCGGTGGCAGTCTCTATGCGCTTCTGGCCCTGTGGCCGCTGTTCGACAGCAACCGTTTCCTGATGTTTGTCATCGTCTGGCTGACGGGCTTTAGCTGTACGACCTCCATGACGCCGCAGACCGATGCCATGACCATGGAACTGTCGCGGCGGGAAGGGTTCGATTACAGCCGCTCACGCGCGGTGGGGTCGGTCTGTTTTATCGTCACCAATATCAGCGTCGGGTTTCTGCTGAAGATCTTTGGCGTCGATCTGATCCTGATCTGGGTGGTGATGGCCGCGTCCCTGACGGCGCTGGCGGCGCGGTTCATCTTACCGGCGGCCCCGCGTCTGGAGGTGGTGGCGGAGACGCAGGCTTCTGAGACGCAGGCCTCTGAGATCAGTGGCTGGGCGCGGGTCAGGGTGCTGGCGCGTAATGCCGATTTTATCTGGCTGATGATTGCGCTGGGCTGCATTCAGGCGGCCCATGCCTTCTATTACGGCTTTTCCAGCCTGATCTGGAAAGGCGAGGGCCATGACGGCCTGAGTATCGGCTATCTGTGGGCCACGGGGGTATCGACCGAGGTGCTGATGCTGGCCTTCGGACTGCGGCTGCGTCGCCGGTTCGGAGCGTGGAACCTGTTGCTGGCGGCGGGCGGGTTCAGTGTGCTGCGCTGGGCGGTCATGGCCTTTTCGCCGCCTTTGTGGTTGTTGTGGCCCTTGCAGATGCTGCACGCCCTGAGTTTTGCCGCCTGTTATCTGGCGGGGCTTGAGCTGACGCGGGCCTTTGCCCCCGAAGGCTATGCCAATCTGGCGCAAACCATCAGCGCGGCCTATGTCATGGGGGTGATGATGGGGCTGGCGACGCTGGCGGCGGGGCCGGTCTATGATGTGCTGGGGGCGGGGGGCTATGGGGTCATGGCCGGGATGGCGGCGACCGGTTTTTGTGTGTCGGTGTGGCTGTATCGTCGGCGGGCGGGATAGGGGGATAGGCCTGTGGCGTCTCCGGCTCCGACCGTATTTCCGCCTTTTCCCGCAGGAGAGAAACTATTTTCTTTTGCTGTAAAATCGGGCATGACGCCAGACAGGCCTGCATATACAGGCCCCGCATAAAGGACAGCAGGCGTGATCGATTCTTCCGATTTCAGAGATACCTCGAAAAAAGTCAGCGACATGCTGGGGGAAACCATTGACCGTATTCGCGGCCGGTCGGTCACTTTGCGTGAGCTGATTGCCGCCATTGGCGAGCAAGGGCTGCTGCTTTTGTGCGCGTTGTTGTGTCTGCCGTTCCTCATTCCGGTATCGGTGCCGGGGGTATCGACCGTCTTTGGCGGGGCCATTATCCTGATCGGTGTGGCGGTGACGCTCAACCGGATGCCGTGGCTGCCGAAGAAGATTCTCGACAAGGAAATGGACACGGACAAGCTGATCCCCGCCCTGCAAAAAGGGGTGAAGCTGGTGTCGCGCATCGACCCCTATGTCAAGCCGCGCCTGACGGGGCTGACGCAGACCGGTCTGATGGCCCGCTTTAACGGGCTGGTGCTGATCTTTTCGGCGGCGCTGCTGATGGCCCCGCTGGGGCCAATCCCGTTTTCCAATACCCTGCCCGGCGTCGCCATACTGTTGCTGGCCATAGGCATGGTGCAGCGGGACGGCGTGTTTGTCCTGCTCGGTTACCTGTTCAATCTGGCCACGGTGGTCTATTTCGCCGTTCTGGCCTGGCTGGCCTTTGTCGCCGGTCAGGGCATCAGCTCGCTTCTGGGCGGCTGATCAGTCGGGAAAGACCGGATTTTCAATCAGATCCTGACCGGTGGTCTTGGGTGGGGCGTCAAAGATGTCCGGCAGGGCGGCGCGGGTCAGGCGGTCAAGCAGGGCCAGTTCGTCGGCGGTAAAGCCGAGGTTATTCAGCGCCCCCAGACTGTCATCCAGTTGCGCCACCGTGCGCGCTCCGATCAGGGTCGAGGTGACACGCGGGTCGCGTAAGGTCCAGCTCAGGGCCATCTGCGCCAGTGACTGGCCGCGTCCGACGGCAATATCATTCAGTTGGCGGATCAGGGTCAGTTTGTCTCCGGTCAGACCGGCGCGCACCCAGTCCAGACGTGCGGCCCGCGACTCTTCGGGGATGGTGCGCAGATATTTGTCGCTCAGGAAGCCCTGTGACAGAGGCGAAAAGACAATAGCCCCTGCGCCGTTCTGATCGTTGACGGCCAGAAGTTCCGGTTCGATCCAGCGGTCGAGCAGGCTGTAGTTCGGCTGGTTGATCGTCAGGGGGACGCCTTCGGCCCTCAGGAGATCGGCGGCGGCCTGAGTGAGGTCGGGGCCATAGCTGGAGATGCCGATATACAGGGCCTTGCCCTGACGATGGAGCTGGGCCAGAGCGCTGACGGTTTCTTCGAGCGGGGTGAAGGGGTCGGGGCGGTGCGAATAGAAGATATCGACATAGTCAAGCCCCATGCGTTTCAGGCTCTGGTCGCAGCTGGCGATCAGGTGCTTTCTGGAGCCGCTGAAGCCGCCATAGGGGCCATCCCACATCTGCCAGCCCGCCTTGGACGAGATGATCAGTTCATCGCGGTAGGGTTTGAAATCCTCATGCAGCAGGCGGCCGAAATTGCTTTCGGCAGAACCTGGGGGCGGGCCGTAATTATTGGCCAGATCGAAATGGGTAATGCCCCGGTCAAAGGCGCGGCGCAGGAGGGCACGCTGGGTGTCCAGCCGGTCTATATCACCGAAATTATGCCATAGCCCCAGCGAAATGGCCGGTAGTTTCAGGCCAGACCGGCCACAGCGCCGGTAGGGCATATGGGCGTAACGCGCGGCGTCGGGGGAATAGGTCATATGGGCCTCCTGCATTAGTCAGGGCCTGTATTCCGTTCCTGTTGAAGCAGAATATGCGCCCTGATTTTAAAGGGCTAGGCGGTTTTGCGCGGAAAGGGAAGGGCTATGTTGCACGCGATTTTTTGCCGCAGGGGCATAGGGAGGACATGGCATTGTAATAATAATCGTGTTACTTCTGTGTGCGGTGCAGCATTATTGGTGACGAAAAGGTGCGATCATGGCGAGCATTAGCGCAGGCGATACTCTGAAACCGGCTTTGGAGATGCCGCTGGATTTCAGGGAAACTTCTGAAAAACTGACTCATTTCTGGCTCGGTGCGGTTTCGCCGCTCTGGGTGCCGTTCTTTGCAGCCACCGGTTTCGGTCTGGGGAGCTGGGCTGTGGCTCAGGCCCTGTCGCCGGTCGGCGGGCGTGACAGGGCGGCCTATGGGGCCTTGCCGCGCACCTTTACCGATGCGCTGACGGCGCAATATGGCTGGCTGAAATCGTCCGAGCCTTCGGCGCATATGCTTGATGAGGCGGCTGAAGCGATGAACGAGGCCGCCGGTACGCAGGCGCGGCATCTGATCGATCAGCAGGATGCGATTGTCGATGCCGTGCTGCCGGAGGAGCCGGTGGTGGACATCCAATCCGAAGCGACGCCTGAGGTTGTGGTGAAAAAGCCGGTCAGGGCACCGCGTACTCCGAAAAAATAGCTATTGTTCTTGCGCGGGATAGATATCGACGCGGATCGGTCTGTGGTCCGAGCCATAGAAGGGGCCTGCCTTACGATGTTGCAGGCTCAGGCCCTGTGCGGCAAAGGCATTGTCTATGCTCAGGCGCAAGGGAGACGGCAGGGCGGCGGGCCATGTGCCTTTGCGTGAACCGGCAGGCTGAAAGCCGGTTTGGCGGCTGAACTGCGCCAGTGCGGCAGCAGACGGCGTGGTGTTGAAATCCCCGACCAGAACCGTGCGGCTTTGCGCCTGTGCCTGAAAGTCCTGAACCAGATGTTCGACCTGACCGGGCTGGTCGTCGGGGGCGGTGAAGGGCCAGGGGCGCGTCAGATGCACCACGGCCAGTTCCAGCAGGCCTGAAGGCGTTTCAAGTGTCGCCGTGGCGGTGCTGTAGCCGATATGTTTCGTGCCGGTCTGACGGATGGGATAGCGCGACACGATGGCCGTCTGGTGGTGCAGGGTGACGTAGGGCAGGCGCTTTTGCAGGGCAGGGATCAGGGTGTTTTCCGCCAGAGGCCCGACCTCGACCAAGGCCACGACATCGGGTTTTTCCTGATCGACCCAGGCCATGAGGTTGTCCGGTGTCTGGTTCTTGATCCACAGATTGGCGAAGATCAGGCGCACGGGCGGGGCGGAGCGGTCAGGCGGCGGGGCCTCAGGAAACATCTGCGCCCACAGGCTGAGGGTCAGGCCTGCGACGGCGGTGAGGGTCACAAGGGCCGACAGGCGTTGTTTCAGCAGAAGGTGCAGGCCCAGACAGAGGCTGGCGCCGGTGAGGATCGGGGCGGTGAAGATGTCAGCCAGATAGGCTTTGGGGTTGGCCGGATTGAGCAGACACGCTGCCGCAAGGGTCAGCCAGATCAGGCTGACCGTGAAACAGGCCAGTGAAAACAGTCGTTTGATAAACAAGGCAGACAGGAATTAGCGGAGGACGACGGCAGTGCCGGTGCAGGTAACCATCAGCATCGATCCCTGTCCGACCGTGGCATAGTCGATATCGACCGCGACGACGGCATTGCCGCCTTTGGCGCGGGCTTCGTTCTGCATTTCCTGCAAGGCGGCTTCGCGGGCCTTGCGCAGGACTTCTTCGTAGGCACCGGAACGGCCGCCAATGATGTCGCGTATACCGGCAAACATATCGCGGAAGATATTGGCCCCCAGTATGGCCTCACCGGTGACGACCCCCAGATAGGTTTCGATGGGCTTGCCTTCGACAAGGTGCGTGGTGGTGACGAGCATGGGAACCTCAGGGGGCGGGCTATGGATTGACGAAAACCGGTCAGTGGGCCAAGGTTAACGGATCAGGGGGGCGTGGAGCAAGTGACATGTTCGTAAGGTCGCCGTCGTCCGTTGAGAAACTTTACCGCTCAGTGGGGTGGGTGAAGCGGCTGTCGGACGGGCTGATCGGGATCGGGCCGTTCAATATCATCCTTGACGGGATTCTGGCCTGGGTGCCGGGGGTACCGCCAGTGTCCTGAATCTGAAATTCGCATGCCCCTGATATAGGCCTCAAGGCGAATTTCAGATTCAACAGGACACTGGCAATCCATTGTATCTGGTATCGTTTTTGAATTTGAAGTTCGCTCGGCGTTTGATATCAAAATGAGGCGAACTGCAAATTCACGATACCAGGGGCCATATACAGCGTCGCGGCCAGTCTGTTCATCATGGTTCAGGCCATCAGGGCGCGACTCAGTCTTTTTGCTTGCTCAAGGTGTTTCTGGTGCTGCTGACCGATAGCGGCCTGAGTGCGGTGACGAGCCTTATCCCCCTGTGGCCAGCGGCGGTGGATACCTTGTTTCAGGGGCATCTCTATGCCGCCCATATGGTGCAGAAGGACATTGAAAAGACCTGGTATGTCGAAGGCAGAAAACGGGCGGCTTGCGACAGCGGTGCGCATCCGCAGAATCTGGAGGCCTTGCGCCGGATGACGGGTAAGACGCGGCTGGTCTATCTCGGCTAATCCCCGCCGGAGAAAACGGCGCGATGCTGTGGGCTGATCATTCACATCCGTCTGCGAGGCTTAGTCGTGTCACTGCAAAATACACCCCGTCTGGGATTGCCGCTGCTGCAATCGGGCCAGACCGGCGCCTATATCACTCTCAATGAAAGTTTGTGGAAGCTGGAGGCGCTGGTGCAGGCGCGCGCCCTGAGCCGTTCGGTTGCTGCCGAACCGCCGGAGCCTCAGGCCGGTGATGCCTATATCCTGCCCGAAGCGGCAAGCGGGGCAGGGTGGGAGGCGCATCAGGCCGGTGATTTCCTTATCTTCTGGGGCGGGTACTGGAATCCGGTGCCTCAGGCCAACGGGGCGATTGTCTTCGTTGAGGACGAGGGGCTGCATCTGGTGCGCGAACAGGCGGGTTGGGGGCCGCTGAATGTGTCGCAGAATCTGGCGTATTTGGGGATCAATGCTACGGCGGACGACTATAACCGCCTGTCGGTCAGCAGTCCGGCGGTGCTGTTCACCCATGCCGGTAGCGGTGTGCAGACCAAGCTGAACAAGAACGCCAGCGGTGATACGGCTTCGGTGCTGTGGCAGACCGGCTGGAGCGGGCGGGCGGAATTCGGCACCAATGGCACGGACAATCTGTCGCTCAAGGTGTCAGGTGATGGGGCGCGCTGGATAACGGCCTATGAGGTCAACCGCTTTTCGGGACGGGTCAGGTGGGGGAAGCCGGCCTATCAGGCCCCGAATGCGGTCTGGCGGCGGTTTGTGACCATATCGAACTGGAAAACCAGTGTGACGCCGGCGGATAATAACTGGCGCTCTATCTGCTGGTCAGCGGAGCGCGCATTGTTTTGCGCCGTGGCTGATTCCGGTACCTCCAACCGGATCATGACCTCGCCTGACGGAGTGAACTGGACGATACGCACCGGTACGGGCGAAAATGACTGGGGCGGAGTCTGCTGGTCGGCGGAGCGTGGATTGTTCTGTGCGGTGGCCTCTGCCGGTACGGGTAACCGCGTCATGACGTCACCTGACGGGATCAACTGGACGGCGCGTGTCAGCGCGGCGGATAATGGCTGGCGGGCGGTGTGCTGGTCGGCGGAGCGCGGTCTGTTCTGTGCCGTTGCCTGGGGCGGTGCAGGCAATCGCGTCATGACGTCACCTGACGGGATCAACTGGACGGCGCGTGTCAGCGCGGCGGATAATATCTGGCGGGCGGTGTGCTGGTCGCCGGAACTCGGTCTGTTCTGCGCTGTAGCCGATTCGGGGACGGGCAATCGTGTGATGACGTCGCCGGATGGTATCAACTGGACGCAGAGGGCCAGTGCCGCAGATAATGACTGGCGGGCGGTGTGCTGGTCGCCGGAACTGGGGTTGTTCTGCGCTACAGCCATTACCGGCACAGGCAATCGTGTGATGACGTCGCCGGATGGTATTGTCTGGACGGCACGCAACAGTGCAGCGGACACGCTTTGGGCCGGGGTGTGCTGGGCGCCGGAACTGGGGCTGTTTTGCAGTGTTTCAGGCAGCGGCACGGGCAACCGTATCATGACCTCACCGGACGGGATCAACTGGACGCTCGGAAGCAGTGCGGCGGATAATGGCTGGGCGTCAGTGTGCTGGTCGGCGGAACTGGGGCTGTTTGCCAGTGTGAGCTGGAACGGTACTGGTAACCGGGCCATGACCTCTGTATCGGCCCACAGCTTTCCGTACCGGAGCTGAGGCGATGGCGTGGATAGATAACTGGCGTTACGGGTGGCGCTTTCTCAGTACGCAGGCCATGGCCCTGTCTCTGGCCATATCCGGTGCCTTTGCCGCCTTGCCGGAAAAATTACAGGATCGTCTGCCGGACAGCCTGATCGGGTGGATACTCATGCCGGTGCTGGTGCTGGGGATCATCGGGCGTTTCGTGGCCCAGCCCGAGACGAAGCGGGGAGGCGGCGATGGAATGGACCTCTAGGTTTTTCACGCTGGCCGAACTGACGGCTTCGGCCACGGCGGCGGCCAGAGGCATAGACAACCGGCCACAGGGGGTATGTCTGACGCGGCTGGCGGAAACGGCGCGGCGTATGGATGCGGTGCGGCTCTGTCTGGGGCATCCGGTGATCGTCACCTCAGGTTTCCGCTCGGCAGAGCTTAACCGGGCCATAGGCGGCGCATCGGGCAGTCACCATGTTCAGGCCTATGCTGTGGATTTCAGATGTCCCGCCTTTGGTGATCCGGCACGCATTTGTCTGGCCCTGCGCGATAGCGGTATCCGTTATGATCAGCTCATTCAGGAGTTCGGTCAGTGGGTGCATATCTCATTTGCGCCGTCCCTGAGGCAGCAGGCCCTGACGGCGGTGAAACAGGGCGGGCGCACGGTCTATCTGGCGGGGCTGAGATGAGGCGGCTTTATGTGGCGGGAAGCGGGATTTTGCTGGTTCTGTGTCTGGGGATCGCCCTGTGGGGGCAGTCAGAGCGCCTGAGGGCCGCAGACCGGAAGATTGCCGCGCTTGAACAGCAATTATTGCAGGCGGATCAGGTCGCGGACATCGAATACCGCACCCAGACCCTTGTGCGGGACATTCATATCAAATCTGCGGAGGTACAGGCGCATGTGGCCACGGTTCCCGATCCTGAATGTAAGGCCCCTGAGGCTTTGCTTGATGCTTGGCGCTCTGGCCTTGACGGCCTGCGCCAAACCGCCGGTGCTGCGGCTCAGCCTGCCACCGACGGCGGCTGAGCCGTGTGTCGGGCCGGATCCGGCGGAGGTGCAGAACCTCAGGGATCTGGCGGGCTTCAGTCTGGCGCAGGAGGCGGCCTTGCAGACCTGTGAAGCCAGACGCAAGGCGTTGATGGAGGTGATCGCGGGGGCGGGCCTATAGTTGTACCCGGGCCACCTTATCGTCGAAATCACTTTTCGGATCGGCCCCGAGCAGGATTTTGATACCCGCCAGCAGGCTTGAGGCATCGATCCAGATTTCGGCATCGCTCAGGTCAAGGCGCAGAAGCCTGAGTTTCGGATCGTCCTTGCCCTCGAACCAGGCGGCAATAAACGGGTTCCACAGGCGATCGATGCGCGCGCGGTCATTATCCACCGTCAGGCTGCCGTGAAAAGAGGCAAAGACATTATGGCCTTTGGAGGCAAAGGTGGCATAGGCCGGTGCCATAGGTATCTGGAGGCGGCCCGGTTCGGTATCGGCCGAGGTGAAAATCCATAAGGGGCCGTCTTCGGCATCGTCCTCAAGCAGGGCGGTCATCGGGCGCGGTTCGGCCCGTTGGCTGCCCGACAGGCCGAGCATGATCGTCCGGTCAGATTTCAGCGCCCTGAAGAACTTGTCCTTGATGTCGTGTTCGTCCGTCATAGCCGCTTCCTTTGAAATGAATGAGGCAGGCAGTATGGGAACGGGTTTATAAGCAAAAAATAGGGACTGGCCGTGCGGTTCTAAAAAACGGCTGTAGGGGGAAATGGCGAAGGCCCGCCTCATGTTTCAGAGGACGGGCCTTCGTGGTGCTGCCGGTGAGGATTGAACTCACGACCTCTCCCTTACCAAGGGAGTGCTCTACCACTGAGCCACGGCAGCGTCGGATAATTGTTCCGAGGGCTGGGCCTATAGCGAACCCTAAGCCAAACGCAAAGCAAAAAGTGTGGGTTACGCACAATTATCCCTCGCTTTTTGCCGGTTCGGGTCTTAATTCAGGCGAAATACCGGATTTCCGAGCATGAACGACCAAACGAAAATCCCTAAAAATACGACTGAAACAAAGGCTGAGCGTGAGGCGCGCCTCAATGCCGCCTTGCGCGACAACCTGCTGCGGCGCAAGGCGGCAAAGAAGGTTGTCACCACGCCCAGGGATGAACCGTCTGCGGATTAAGCCGCTGAAAGCCGGGCTTTTTACGAAACCATATTGCGTGCGCTCCATTGTGTTGTAGAAGCACAGGAGAATAAGTGCTTTTTAAGATGGCGAATCTATGGATCGTATTGCCCTGACCGGTGGCGTGCCGCTGTATGGAGACATCCCCGTAAGCGGGGCTAAAAACTCGGCTATCAAGCTGATGGCGGCGGCGCTTCTGACCTCTGAGCCGGTCAGGCTGACCAATATGCCGCGTCTGGCCGATACGCGGCTTCTGGGGCGGCTTCTGGCGCGCTTCGGTTGCCAGATTACCGAAAGCAACGGGCCGGACGGTCAGGAAAGCGTCTTTCACACGCCGGAAATCACCTCGGCCTTTGCGCCCTATGATCTGGTGCGGCAGATGCGCGCCTCTTTCAACGTGCTGGGGCCTTTGCTGGCGCGTACCGGCCATGCCAAGGTGTCATTGCCCGGCGGCTGCACCATTGGTGCGCGTCCGGTCGATCTGCACCTCAAGGCGCTTGAGGCCTTGGGGGCGCATATCGACATGCACGAAGGCTATGTCTTTGCGCAGGCCCCGCGTGGCCTGAAAGGGGCGGAGATCGAATTTCCCTTCGTTTCGGTCGGGGCGACGGAACATGCCCTGATGGCGGCGGTGCTGGCGCAGGGGACAACCGTGTTCCGAAATGCTGCCTGTGAGCCGGAAATCGAGGATCTGGCCCTGTGTCTCAATGCCATGGGGGCCAAAATCTCAGGGGCCGGAACGCCGGTGATTACAGTCGAAGGCGTGGCCTCGCTGCATGGCACGGACTGGCCGGTGATCTGTGACCGCATCGAGGCAGGCACCTATGCGCTGGCCGCGGCTATGGCCGGAGGGGAAGTGCGCCTGACCCGTGTGCGGCCTGACCTGATTGGCATCCTGCTCGATAAGATGCGCGAGGCCGGCTGTGAGATCATAACCACGGACGATACCATCACCGTGCGTCGCGATCCGGCGCAAAAGCTGAAGGCTGTGGACATCACGACCCGCGTCTATCCGGGCTTTGCCACCGATCTTCAGGCGCAGTTCATGGCCCTGATGACCCTCGCGGAAGGCGAGTGCATTATCCGCGAAACCATCTTTGAAAACCGCTTCATGCATGTGCCGGAACTGAACCGTCTGGGGGCCAATATCATGGCCGCCGGTGGCGAAGCGCGTGTCAGGGGCGTGGACGGCCTCAAAGGCGCGCAGGTCATGGCCACCGATCTCAGGGCTTCGGCCTGTCTGGTGATCGCCGGTCTGGCGGCGCAGGGCGAAACCGTCATCAACCGCGTCTATCATCTGGATCGCGGGTTTGAGAACCTTGAGGGCAAGCTGTCGGCCTGCGGGGCCAATATCCGCCGCCTCAAGAGCGATGAGCCGGTTATGGAACCTGAGGAATAGGCGTGTTCGGCTGGTTCAGAAAGCCTGAGAAGCGGTTGCGGCTGCTGGTGCAGTCAGAGGCCGATCTGCTGCCGGTGTCGGCCCTGTTGCAGGATGCGGTGCTGCGTGGCGAGGATATGGTCTATGATCAGGTCGCGCGTACCTTTACACTGCGCATGAACCGCTTTTGCCATGAGCGGGGGCGTAAGCCCTTGCGCGTCCGCAGTGCCTTGCAGATCGGCAGCATTACCGCTGTGCGGTCGCGCGGGTTTAACCTCCAGAAACCACCGCTCGGCCTGTCGATCCTGAGCCTTGGGGTTGAGGCTGCCGAAGCGCCCGCCTGTGTGCTCCATCTTGAATTTGCCGGTCAGGCGCAGCCCTGCATACAGATTGAGGTGGAATGCCTGGATATGGTATTGGCTGATCTGGCGGCACCGCACCGCGCCCGCTCTGTTCCTCAGCACCCGGAGATATGAATGCGTCTGGCCCGTATAGAGATCGACCCGCAAAGCCTGTCGGCGCATACGTCGGAAAACGAGCATGAGCGTCAGGTGGCCATGTTCGACCTGATCGAGCGCAATCACTTTGTGCCCGAAGGCGGCACCTGCGACAGCTATAATCTGCGTCTGGCCTATGAAGACGGGCGGCTGGTGTTTGACGTGACGGGTGAGGGCTTTGCCAAAAAGACCATGCTGTCCTTTACGCCCCTGCGCCACATCATGAAGGACTATGCCCTGATTTGCGAAAGCTATCATGAGGCTCTGAAAAACGCGACGGTTGCCCAGATCGAGTCCATAGATATGGGCCGCCGCGGCGTGCATAATGACGGCGCCGAGCAACTGACCGAGCGGTTGAAGGGCAAGATCGACATCGACCACGAAACCGCAAGAAGGTTATTTACGCTGGTCTATGCGCTGCATATCCGGAGTTAGAGCGCTTTCCGAAAAGTGTGACGCACTTTTCGGATAAAAAGCGCGTCAAAGCAAAGCCTATTTGGCGAAGCGTTGGGCGGTGAGGGGATACAGATCCCAGACCTGACCGTCGGCGGTGGAGCGCAGCAGCTTGATATATTCGGCGTGCGTCCAGGCCAGAGGGGTGGCGCTGTTGGTGCCCTGCCCCACACTGTATTTGCCATGCGGCGGCGGGGTGCCGACCCCGTCCCAGACCTGTTCAGGCAACATCAGGCCCTGATTGGCAAACAGTTCCATGCCTTTGATATAGGTCTGGCGCACGCGGTTGCGGTCGGTATCGGTGACGCCTTCGGGTTTCAGGGCCGCCAGAGCGATCTCGTAATGGCCGCGCTCACCGGTGAAGAAGGGCCAGACGCGTCCGCGCTGGTTGGGGGTGGATTGCCCCAGAACCGCATAGTTGCCGCCGGTGACCTGATCTTCGCCATAGCCGTCATTGCCGTAGCGACGGAAACCGGGGAAGCTGCCTTCGACGCCGTCAAAGGTGAAGCTGTATTTGACGCGCAGATTGTCCGGCAGGGTTTCGTCCTCATAGACCGGCAGGGTGGCGGTGATGGAGGGGTCGTCGGCGCGGCGCACGCCATAGCGCACCAGCTCAAGGAAACCGCCATCGAGTACCAGATCGCCGTCAATGCCTTCGCGACCGTTGCGCAGGTCCTGCGTGCCGGGGTGGTTGGCGTCTTCGGAACGGCTCAGGCGCAGATAATAGGTGTCCTTGCCGCCCCTGATCTTACCCGTCGTGGTGACCATGCGCGTTTCGACCTTATCGGAGGCGTCGGTGGCCGCCTGACGCAGTTCGGTGGCGAAGGTCTTATCACCTGAGCGGTCGGCGATATCGGCGGCGACGATCAGGCCGGTGATTACGGCAGCGGTGGTCGAGGGGGAATAACCTTCCTGTTCTTCCCAGCGTTCCTGCTGGGTGTAGGGCGGGGTGATTCTGGCCTGATTCCAGCCGATATTGGTCGTGCCGCCGTCTTTCAGGAATTTGGCGGCAGGTCTGAGCATGGTGTTCCATGAGGCCAGAAGGTCGGCATCGGACATCAGGCCGAGCGCATTCAGCTTCCAGCCGAGCATGATCGGGTTGGCGGTCTGGTCAAGCTGGACGCCGATCCATTCGGGTGTGCCATCGACATGGGCCTTTTGCAGGAACCAGCCGCCA
>Ga0222423_1000355_pt1 | contig 36357 bp, 30 predicted proteins | sample 3A0metagenome_FD_182472 | JGI IMG/M metagenome (GOLD analysis project Ga0222423, IMG submission 182472) | Enriched microbial communities from leaf-cutter ant dump, University of Wisconsin, Madison, United States - 3A0 (version 2) | ecosystem: Environmental > Terrestrial > Nest > Insects nest >...
TGACGTCGCGCCGACCGCCGACGGCCGCCACGGGCAGGCCGCCGCCGATGACCTTGCCGAACGTGAACAGGTCCGGCGCCCAGCCCTCGCGCAGACCCTCGAGCCCCCACCAGCCCGAGTAGCCCACGCGGAAGCCGGTGAGCACCTCGTCCTGGATGAGCAGCGCGCCGTGCTCGAGCGTGATGCGGCGCAGCTCGGCGTTGAAGCCGGGCAGCGGGGGGACCACGCCCATGTTCGCGGGAGCGGCCTCGGTGATGACGGCGGCGATCCGGTCACCGTGCGCGACGAAAACCGCCTCGAGCGCCTCGACGTCGTTGTAGGGGACGACGATCGTCTCGGCGGCCGTCGCCGCGGACACGCCCGCCGAGTCGGGCAGGGCCAGGGTCGCGACGCCCGAGCCGGCCGAGGCCAGGAGCGCGTCGACGTGGCCGTGGTAGCAGCCGGCGAACTTCACGACGAGGTCGCGGCCCGTGTAGGCGCGGGCCAGGCGCAGCGCCGTCATCGTCGCCTCGGTGCCGGTCGAGACGAGCCGGACCTTCTCCGCCGCCGGGACGCGGTAGCGGATGGCGTCGACCAGCTCCACCTCCGTCGTCGTCGGCGCACCGAAGCCCAGGCCGCGCGCGGCCGCCTGCTGCACCGCCTCGACGACCTCGGGGTGCGCGTGACCCAGCAGGGCCGGGCCCCACGAGCCGACGAGATCGACGTACGTGCGGCCGTCGACGTCCGTGACGCGCGGACCGGAGGCCGACGCGACGAACAGCGGCGTGCCGCCGACGGCACCGAACGCGCGAACCGGCGAGTTCACCCCGCCGGGGATCACGGACTGGGCGTGCGCGAAGGCCTCGGCACTCGTCGTCGTGCTCATCGGGTCTCCTCCGCCAGCCACCCGGCCAGCTCCGTCGCGTAGTACGTCAGCACATGATCGGCACCCGCGCGTCGGATGCTGAGCACGGACTCCACAATCGCCCGTCTGCGCTCGATCCACCCGTTCGCAGCAGCGGCCTCGATCATGGCGTACTCACCGGACACCTGGTAGGCCGCGACCGGGACCGTGGACGTCGCGGCGACGTCGGCCAGCACGTCCAGGTAGGACATGGCGGGCTTCACCATGACGACGTCGGCGCCCTCGGCGATGTCGATCGCGACCTCACGCGCCGCCTCGCGACGGTTGGCCGGGTCCATCTGGTAGGTGCGGCGGTCGCCCTCGAGCTGCGACTCGACCGCGTCGCGGAACGGACCGTAGAACGCGCTCGCGTACTTGGCCGCATAGGCCAGCACCGCCGTCTCGTCGTGCCCGGCAGCGTCGAGCGCGTCGCGGACCACGCCCGTCTGGCCGTCCATCATCCCGGACAGCCCGACGAGGTGGGCGCCCGCCGCAGCCTGCGCGAGCGCCATCTCGGCGTAGCGGACCAGGGTCGCGTCGTTGTCGACCGCGCCGCTGGGCGTGAGCACGCCGCAGTGCCCGTGGTCGGTGAACTCGTCGAGGCACAGGTCGGCCTGCACGACGAGGGCGTCGCCCGCCTCCGCGACCGCGCCCGCGATCGCGAGGTTGAGGATGCCGTCGGGGTCCGTGGCCCGCGAGCCGATCGCGTCGCGGTGGGTCGGGATGGCGAACAGCATGACGCCGCCCAGGCCCGCGTCTGCGGCGTCGGCGACCGCCTGCTTGAGCGAGTCGCGCGTGTGCTGGACGACGCCCGGCATCGACGTGATGGGCCGCGCCTCCGTCAGGCCCTCACGCACGAACAGCGGCAGCACCAGCTCGGCGGGGTGCAGGCGCGTCTCGGCGGTGAGGCGGCGGATCGCCGGGGTGGCGCGCCGGCGGCGCGGGCGGATGCGGCCGGGGTTCGGGTTCACGCTGACTCCTTGCTCGCTGCTTGCTGCAGGGCGCTGACGAGCCCTGTCATCGTCTGCTCGGTGGCCGTCGCGGCCAGGGTCAGACCGTGCTGGTGCGCCTCGGCGGCCGTCGTCGGGCCGATCGCCACCAGCAGTGTGCCGGACGGTGGGGCACCCAGACGGGTGACGAGCTCACGGACCGTGCTCGCGGACGTGAGCAGGGCCGCGCGGATGGTGCCGTCGCGCCAGGCGTCGACGATCTCCTGCGGCGGCGGGTCGGCCGGGACCGTGCGGTACGCGACGACGTCGTCGACCTGCCAGCCGCGCGTGCGCAGGCCGTCCGCGAGCGTGGGGGCGGCCAGGTCGCCGCGGGGGAACAGGACGCGCGGCGGGCGGTCGTCCGACGAGGCGGGGGTGCTGGGCCACTGCGCGACCAGCTGTGCGGCGGTGGACGGGCGGGCCGTGAGGCTCACCCCCAGACCCGCGGCCTCGAGCGCGCGGGCCGTGCCGGGGCCCACCGCCGCCACGCGGGCGTCGCCGTCGCGGACCACGTCGGCCAGCGTGCGGCCCGCCGCCGCGGCGCGCTGCTCCAGGATCGGCACCGCGGCGGCGCTCGTGACCGCGAGCCAGCGGTACCAGCCGGCACCGAGTGCCAGCAGGGTGTCGTCGAGGGGTGCCGTGTCCTGCGGCGGGACCGTCGCGATGAGCGGGACGACGTCGGCGACAGCGCCGACCGCCGCCAGCGCGACGACCGCCGGGCTCACGCCGGCCGTCGGGCGCGGGACCAGCACGCGCCAGCCGGTCAGCGGGCCGGTGGGCGGCGCTGCGTCGGGGCGAGCTGCGTCGGCGCGGAGTCCGTCGGTCGACGACGGCGTCGTGGCGGGTGTGGACGGCGTGCCCTCGGTCATCCGGTGACGCCCAGGTCGGCCAGGTGGGCGGCACCGTCGGCCAGGAGGGTCGTCGCGAGGTCGGCGCCCAGGGCGCGCGCCGCCGCGACGGGGTCGTCGCCGAGCGTCGTCGTCGCGGTGCGGCGCAGGGACTGCGTACCGTCGGTGCGCACGACGACGGCCTCGAGGCTGAGCTGGTCACCGGCCAGCACGCCGATCGCGCCGATCGGTGCCGCGCAGCCGGCCTCGAGCCGGCCCAGCAGCGCACGCTCGGCGACCACGGCCAGGTGCGTCGGCTCGTGGTGCAGCAGCGCGAGCGCGCCGGCCAGCTCCGAGCTCGGGTCGAGGTCCGCGCGGACCTCGATCGCCAGCGCCCCCTGGCCCGGCGCGGGGAGCATCGTCGCCTCGACGAACAGGTCCGTGACGGCCTCCAGCCGGCCGAGCCGCGCCAGGCCCGCGCGGGCGAGGACGACCGCATCGAGGTCTCCTGGGCCGCTCGATCCGGCGACTCTGCCCAGGCGCGTGTCCACGTTGCCGCGGATGTCGACGACGTGCAGGTCCGGCCGTGCCGCGAGCAGCTGGGCCGCGCGGCGCGGGGATCCGGTGCCGACGCTCGCGCCCTCCGGCAGCTGCGCGAGCGTGAGCCCGTCGCGGGCGCACAGCGCGTCGCGGGGGTCCTCGCGGACGGGCACCGCACCGAGCACGAGTCCGTCGGCGTCGCCCGTCGGGAGGTCCTTGAGCGAGTGCACCGCGACGTCGCAGCGGCCGTCGAGCAGCGCGTCGCGCAGCGCCGTGACGAACACGCCGGTACCGCCGAGCGACGACAGCGACCCGGTGAGGCGGTCGCCGTCGGTGCGGACGCGGACGGTCTCGACGGCGAGGTCGGCCGCTGCGGCGAGAGCGTCGGCCACGTGGCCGGTCTGGGTGAGGGCCAGCGCGCTCGCGCGGGTACCGATGCGGACGTGCTGGGGCATGCGCCCAGTGTCCCCCCGGGCGCGGGTGGCTGTCGAAGTCGCGCGAGGCGATGGGGAATTGACCTGACAGATTGTCAGTTCGCCCGGCAGAAATAGGTGACGCAGGTCATGTCGTCGGGGAAATTGCTGGAGCGTCGGGAATTCAGTGACACATTGTCAGAACAATTGTGTGCGACATCACCGGCGGTCGACATGCCCGCCCGAGGGCAGGGCGACCTCCGGGGCGGCCCCCGCCGGCCGCTAGCCGAGGAGCGAGCGCACCGCGGCGCGCGCGTCAGGGATGACCGACGCCAGGCCGTTGCCGGCCACCCATGCACCCGCGACCGCGACCCGGTGGGAGGTCGTCGTCGTCGCGTCGGCTCCGGCGCCCGCCGCACCTGCCGCGACCGCGGCACGCACCGACGCGACGAACGCGCGGTGGGCTGCGCTCGGGCGGGGGAGCGCCTGCGTCCAGCGCACGACGGCGTGGTCGACGAGCTGGTCCCGCGTCAGGGGCGTGCCGAGCAGCGTGGACGCGTCGGTGAGCGCCGCGTCGAGCGGGTCGACGCCCGTGCCCGGCGCCGGCAGCGTGGCGTCGTCATCCGCAGCCCGCACACCGTCCGCGCGCCCGTACGACAACCGGACCACGTGCCGCCCCGGCGGCGTCTGCGCCGCGAGCCACGGCCACTTCGCGGTCGCGTGCGTCAGCGCCTTGGCCTGCACGTCCGTCGCCTCGCGCGCGACGAGCACGCCCGTTCCGCGCGGCGCGGCGTCCAGCGCGGGCGCGTCGACGACGAGCGTGACGAGCGTGACCTCGGCGCCCGGATCGGGCTGTGCGGGCTCGAGCGCGGGGAGCAGAGCGGGCAGGAGGTCGGGTGCGGGGGCGGCGAGCAGGACCGCGGTCGTGCGGAGCTCGCCGCCCGGGGTCGCGAGCACCCAGCCGTCGTCGTCGGCCCGCGCGGACATGACCGCTGTCCGGACCCGCACCGCTCCGCCGCCGTCTTCGACGGCCCGCTTCAACGTGCTGACCAGCACGTTCATGCCGCCGTCGATGCCCGCGACGGCGGAACCCGCCGGCGCCGACGCCCGCAGCGTGCGAACCGCGCGCGCCAGTGAACCCCGGGACCGGGCCAGCGCGTCCGGCAGAGCCGGGGCGACGGCGCCGACGGCGAGGTCGTCGGGCTCGGCGGCGTGGACGCCGCCGACGACGGGGCGGACCAGCCGGTCGAGCACGCGTGCGCCCATGCGCGCCCGGACCAGGGCGCCGAGCGTGGTCGCGCCGGCCCCCACGCGGCGCGGGAGGACCAGGTCGAGCGAGGCGCGCGCGGCGCCGAGCAGGCCGAGCGTGCGGCGGACGTCGGCCGTCCAGGGCGTCGAGGGGATCCCGAGCAGACCCGTGCGCGGCAGCGGGCCGTCGCCCGACGGCAGGTGCACCCACGAGCCCAGGCCGCTGGGCGTGCAGCTCTGCTCGCCCAGGCCCAGCTCGGTCAGGTAGTCGGCGACCACGCCCCCGCGCGTCGCGAACGACTCCGCGCCCGCGTCGAGCCGCAGGCCCGCGACCACGTGACCGCGCACCGCGCCGCCGGGGGCGTCCCGGCCCTCGACGACGAGCGTGCGCAGACCGGCCGCCACCAGGTCGCGCGCGGCGACCAGACCCGCGACCCCGGCGCCGATCACGACGACGTCCCAGCGCTCCTGGGGAGCGCCGTCGATGGCCTCGTCGGGCCCGCCTGCGGGCACGGCTACAGGCTGTGGATCAGGCCGACGAGGCGCGTCAGCACCTCGGGATCGGTGGTCGGCGGCACGCCGTGGCCCAGGTTCACCACGTGCCCGGGCGCCGACTTCCCGCGCTCGACGACGTCACGCACGTGCGCCTCCAGCACCTGCCACGGCGCCGCCAGCAGCGCGGGGTCGATGTTGCCCTGGAGCGGTGTGCTCCCGCCGACGCGTCGCGACGCCTCGTCGAGCGGGATCCGGTAGTCGACGCCGACGACGTCCGCGCCGACCTCGCGCATCGCCGCGAGCAGCTCGCCGGTGCCGGTGCCGAAGTGCACCTTGCGCACGCCCAGGTCGTCGACGTGCGACAGCGCGCGCGCCGAGCCGGCCGCGACGTGCGCGGTGTAGTCGGCCAGCGACAGCGACCCGGCCCAGGAGTCGAAGAGCTGGGCCGCGCTCGCGCCGGCCAGCACCTGCGCGCGCAGGAACGCGCCCGTGAGGTCGGCGGTCCACTCGGTCAGCGCGCGCCAGGTGTCGGGCTCGGCGTGCATGAGGGTGCGGGCGGCCAGGTGGTCGCGCGACGGGCCGCCCTCCACCAGGTATGCGGCGAGCGTGAACGGCGCGCCGGCGAAGCCGATCAGCGGCGTGCTGCCCAGCGCGGCGACCGTCAGCGCGACGCCCTCGCTGACGGGCTCGAGGTCGCCGGCGGTCAGCGTGTGCTCGCGCAGCCGCGCGACGTCGTCGGCCGTCCGCACGGGCGCGCCCATGACCGGACCCACGCCGGGCTTGATCTCGACGTCCACCCCGGCCAGCTTGAGCGGCACGACGATGTCCGAGAAGAAGATGGCGGCGTCCACGCCGTGGCGGCGGACCGGCTGCAGCGTGATCTCGCTGGCCAGCTCCGGCTGCAGGCACGCGTCGAGCATCGCCGTCCCTGCGCGCGCCTCGCGGTACTCGGGCAGCGAGCGGCCGGCCTGGCGCATGAACCAGACGGGCAGCCGTTCGGGGCGCTCGCCCGAATAGGCGCGCACCAGCGCGGAATGCGTCGTGCGACCGTCGACCAGGGGATGTGTGAGCGAAAGAACCACGCGTCGATTGTGCCCGACAAATGTCCGGGTGATTCAATCAGGGCGTGGTGCTGCTGTCCCTCGTCGCGTCGCACCACGAGCTCGACCTCGCCGTGCTGGAACGTCTCTCGTCGGACACGCACGCCGTGGGTCACGAGATCGTGGGCGCAGCCAGCTCGATCTCCGGTGCCGTCGTCCTGGCGACGTGCAACCGGTTCGAGCTGTACCTGGACGTCGACGACGCCGCCCACACGCCCGCCGCGCGCGCCGCGGCCGCCGCGACCGTCGCCGCCCGCTCGGGCTACGACCCTGCCGCCGTCGCCGCGCACCTGCACGCCATGACCGACACCGACGCGGCCGAGCACCTGTTCGCCGTCGCGAGCGGCCTGGAGTCGATGGTCGTCGGCGAGCGGGAGATCGCGGGCCAGGTGCGTCGGGCGCTGACCGCGGCCCGCCGCGACGGCACCACCACGAGCGACCTCGAGTCCCTGTTCCAGGCGGCCTCACGCGTGTCCCGCTCCGTCGAGGCGGCCACGGGCCTGGGCAGCGCGGGGCGCTCCGTCGTCGGCGTCGCCCTCGACATCGCCGAGAAGGACCTGCCCGCCTGGGCCGACGTGCGGTGCGTCCTGATCGGGACCGGCTCCTACGCGGGCGCGTCGCTGGCCGCGCTCAAGTCGCGCGGCGTCGGGGACGTGCGCGTGTACTCGCCGTCCGGCCGGGCGCGGGCCTTCGCGACGGCGCGTGGCGTACGGGCCGTGCCCGCCGGTGCGGACCTGGCCGACGAGCTGGCGGGCGTGGACCTCGTCGTCGCGTGCAGCGGCGCCGCGGGAGCCGTCCTCGGTGTCGACGCGCTGGCGGAGGCCCGCGTCGGGACGTCGCAGCCGCTGACCGTCGTCGACCTGGCCCTGCGCCACGACGTCGACCCCGGCGTCCGCGAGCTGCCCGGCGTCCGCCTCGTCTCCCTGCACACCGTCGCCCAGCACGCCCCGGCCGAGCACGCCGCCGTCGTCGCGGCCCGCGCGATCGTGCAGGACGCCTCCTACGCCTACGAGGCCGAGCGTCGCGTGCGCGAGTGGAACCCCGCCGTCGTCGCCGAGCGCACCCGCGTGCTCGGTGGTCTCGAAGCCGCCCTGCAGGAGCTGCCCGCGGACCTGCGCGACGAGCGGACCGAGCGCTCGCTGCGTCGTCGGACCCGTGCCGCGCTGCACGCGCCGACCGTCCGCGCCCGCGAGGCATCCCGCGCCGGCGACACCGCCGCCTACGCGACGGCACTGGCGGACCTGGCCGCGATCGCGGTCCCGACGGTCCAGCCCGCCTGACAAGTCGCCCGAAGCACGAAGGTGGTGGCGCCCGCCGCGACCAGCGGCAGGCACCACCACCTGGTGCTCAGTCTGCTACTTCTTCACGACGACCTTCGCGGTCGTCCCGCTCGCAGCGGCGTACGTGGTCGAACCCGCGTACTTCACCGAGACCTTCCACGTGCCCTTGGCCAGCTTGGGCAGGGTGACCGTGGCCTTGCCGGACTTCAGGGTGACCGTCAGGGGCTTCTTGACGCTTCCCTTCGTCACGGTGACCGTGGCCTTGCCGGTCGCCGCGGCCAGGCCCTTGGGGACCGTGACCGTGACCGTGGCCTTGCCCTTCTTCTTGCTCGTCGGCGTCTTGATGACCTTCGTGGCGACCTTGGAGACCTTGCCCTTCGTGACCTTGAGCGCGGCAGTGGCGGTGCTGCCCGTGACGTTCGCGGTGCCGGCGTACGTCGCCCTGAGGGCGTACGACTTGACCGCGAGCGAGGCCGGGAGCGTGACGACTGCCTGGCCCGTGGCGGACAGCGTGGCCGCGCGGGCCGCGCCGACGCCCGTGAGCGTCACCTTGCCGGTCACGGGCTTGCCCCTGGCGTCGGCGACCTTGACCGTGACCTTCACGGCCTTGCCGTAGGTGCTGCTCGTGGCCGACGAGAGCGTGACCTTGGTGGCCAGCTGCTTGACGGTCAGCTTGATCGGCGCGGCGGCGGACGCGGCGTACGTGTCGGTCCCCGCGTAGGTCGCCGTGAGCGTGTACGACGTGGCGGCGAGCGTCGCCGGGAGCGTCAGGACGGCCTTGCCGGCGCCCGAGAGCGTCGCGGTCAGCGGGGCCCCGGCACCGGCCAGGGTGACGGCGCCCGTGACCGGGTTGCCGGCGGCGTCGGTGACGTCGACGGTGACCGTGGCAGCCGTGCCGTACGTCGTGCTCGCTGCGGAGGAGGCCGTGACCTTCGATGCCAGCTTGTTCACGGTCAGGGTCAGCGGCGCGGACACCGACGACGCGTACACGCTGTCGCCCGAGTAGGCGGCCGTGACCGTGTAGGAGCCGGCCGGGACCGTGGCGGGAACCTCGAGCGCCGCGGTGCCGTCGACGATCGTCGACGTGATGGCGTCGCCCGGCAGGCCCTTGAGCGAGACTGAGCCGGTCGCACCGGCCGAAACTGTCGCTGTGTAGGACACCGGCGTGCCGACCGAGGTCGACGCGACACCGCCCCCGAGGGCGACGGACGACTGCTTGCCGACCTTGAGGTCGACCGTGGACGGCGCGATCGAGTAGCCGCGGCCCAGGTACTCGACCTTCCACACGTCGCCGATCTGGTCCGAGGTGATGGCGGGCAGCGTGATCGAGACGGGCGTGCCGGCCCGCTTGAGCGCGACGGGTGTGCCGACCTGGTGGCCGTCCTGGTCGAGGACCACGACGGACCCCGCCGGGCTGCCGGTGGAGGTGCTCGGCGCGACGTTGGCCGCGCTCGCGTTGTTCGTGATGAACGGCGCGTAACCGGCTGCCGCGACGTTCACGCTGAGCGTCGGCGTCGTGCCCGGGACCAGGTCGGTCGAGGGTGCGCCGTCGACCGACACGGAGGTCGTGCTCGTGTAGTGGGTCGAGCCGAGCGAGCCGAGGACGTCGGCGTAGGCGTCGAGCGCCTCGGTCGCGAAGTCGCGTGCGTTCGTCAGACGATCGCTGCCCGCGGCAAGGGCGCCGTTGAGCGTCGTGTCCGCCGTGTTGGGCAGGTCGTGCCCGGCCACGTACCAGTACTCGGTCATGTACTCGGTGTACGTGCCGTTGTCGTTGGTGCGGATGGCCTGGTCGACGACGGGAGCAGCGTTGCCGAGTGCGTCCTTGTGGTCGTGGTTGTACAGGACGAGCGCCGGGACCTGGAGGCGGCGGGCCGTCTGCAGGGTCTTCGTGGTGTCACCGCCCGGGTAGTACTGGTTCGGGCTCGCGCCGGGCTCGCCGGCCTTCGCGTACTCGGCGACGGCGTTGGGCAGGTAGGTGTTGACCAGGTCGCCGTAGAGGTGCCCCGGCGCCAGGAGCTTGCCACCCGAGATCCCCGGGACGCCGGACGTGCGGATGTGGTCGTAGTTGGTGCCGCCGTTGCTCGTCGAGAACAGCGAGAAGTCCAGGTTGTACACGGTCTTCACACCGTTGGCCTGCGCGTCGGCGTTGATGTGCTGGATGACCGCACGCGTGTTGTGGCACCACGTGCCGCCGAACAGCAGCGGGACGTCGCTGCTCGCGTAGCGCGGGTTCGACAGCAGGTCGATCGTCTCGGGGTACGAGAGCTGCTGGATGCGCCAGCCGTCGGTGTCGTCCGAGTCGGCCAGGATGTTGCCGCCATACTTCGTCGCGTCGGCGTACGCTGCGGTCGTCGTGTGGCGGCGGTTGACCTCGTCCTTGTAGAACTCGAACTGCGTGTTGACGCTCAGGTCGGGCGTGCTGACCGCGCCGCCGTCGAGCAGGACCTGCTTGACGGCGGCCTCGTAGGCGGCCTGCTCGGCCGGGGTGTCGAGGTCGGCGGCGGTCTTGGTCGCCGACAGCGAGGACACGACGCGGTCGTCGTTGCCGCTGGAGTCCTTGGCGTCCTTGTCGAGCACGACGAGGTAGGGGCTCGTGACCTTGCCGTCCGTCCGGACGAACTCGGGCGTGGGGCTGTTGCCGTTGATCAGGTTGATCAGCGGGCCGCCCGTCGTCGCAGCGGGGCCCTCGTCCTGCCAGTAGGTCAGGCCAGCGCCCGTGAGCTGCGTGGCGAGCTCGTTCCAGTCGAAGACGTTGAGGCTGTTGCCGTCGATGCGGGGGTTGAAGACGTAGATCTTCTTCACGCCGATGCTCTTCGCGGCGGCGTTGATGGAGCCGATCTCGGCCTGCGTGCTCGCGTCCTTCGGGTCGCCGATGAGGACGGCGTACTTCCCGGACTTGAAGCGCAGCAGGTACTTGAGACGTTCGATGGTGATGGTCTCGAACACGTGCTGTCCGCGCTGCGAGGCGAGCGCGGGGAACACGTCGGCCAGGTAGTCGAAGTCGACGCTGGACGTGACGGCGGGGGTCGAGGGTGTGGCGCTCGCGCCGGGGGCGGTCAGCGCGACGACGGGTGCGGTCGCCAGGGCGGCGACCACGATCCCGGCGACGCGGCGCCGCACAGAAGAGCTGGACATGGGTGCAGTCATCACTTTCTCTCGCCAGGTCGGGGCGAGGGTTGGGGTGGGGCGCTGGCTAGCGGGCGGAGCTGGTCTCGGACGCCCGCAGGGACTCCGAGACGGGACGAGCGGGGGACGCGATCGAGGTCCCGGCGAGGAAGGCCGGGATGGTGGGTGTGCTGAGCTGCAGCGGAGGCAGGGCCACGGTCGTTGCTGCGGCCGGCGCGGTGGCGGTCGTCGGGGAGGGGACGGCCACGCGCGCGCCGCGTCGTGCGCCGCGCCGTGTGTAGTGCGTGAGCAGCAGCAGGACGCCGGCGACGGCCAGCGCGACGAGGATGACGAGGCCGGTGAGCGGCGGGACCGTCTCGGCCGGCTCGGCGGTCGTCGCCTCGGGTGTCGTGGCGTCCACGGCCGGAGCGGCGGCGACGACGGTGACCGGGCTCTCCGAGATGGCAGTGCCCTGGTAGGCGACGACCAGGTGGTGCGCGCCCGCGGGGGCGTCGGGCGGGATGACGACGTCCGCAGCGAACGCACCCTGGGCGTCGGTCGTGACCGTCGTGAGCAGGACGGGGTCGGAGTGGAGCTCGATGTCGAGCCCGGCGTTCGCGGCATAGCCCGAACCCGCGAGCGCCACAGTCGCGCCCGGTGAGACGTCGCCCGTCCAGGTCAGCGTGCCGACCACGGACTCGACCGGCGTGCCCACCGTGACGGCCTCGGACGGCGTGGAGGCCGCGGACTCGCCGACGGTGTTCACGGCGCGGACCGCGGCGCGGTAGCTGCCGTCGGGAAGGTCGGTGAACGTGTACGTCGTCGTGGCGGCGTCGACCTCGGCGCGGTTGCCGCCGCTCAGCTGGACGACGTAGCCGGTCACGCTGTCGAGGTCCACGTCGGCCGACGGCGTCCAGGTCACGGCGATCGACGACCCGTCGACCGTGAGGGTCGGCGTGCCGGGCGCGGTGGGAGCGCCCACCTCGACCTTCTCGTCGGGATCGATCCCGAGGTCGCTGGCGGTCGGGGTGGTCGTGGTGGTCTTCGTGCCCGTGGTGGGCGTGGCCGTCTTCGTACCCGTCGGGGTCGTGGTGCCGGATGTGGATGCGCTCGTCGGGGCCTTCGTCGTGGTGCCGGTGGGCGCCTTGGTCGGCGCCTTGGTGGGCTTCGTGGCCGGCGCCTTGGTGGGCGTCGTGGTCGTCGCCGGGGTGGGCGTCTTGACGGGTGTGGGCGTCTTGGTGGGCTCGGACGTCGGGAGGTTGTAGTCGGCCGGGAGGTTGTCCTCGTACAGCACGTCGCCCGGGTCACCCTGCCAGATGCCGGTGCTCGCGCTGCTCTGGACGATCCGGCCCTTGTACTTCGGGTTGTTCCCGTCGTACTCGTGGCAGCTGGGGATCGGCTGGCAGAACTTGTCCTCGGCCAGGCTCGTGAGTGCGGCGCCCATGTCGTCCTGGAGGCACATCTGGTCGTCGCCGCCGTCGACCCAGGAGACGGTCGCGGCCTGGGCCTGGCTCGCCTGGGCGATGGGGAGGCCGACGGTGAGCACGCCGACGACGCCGACGGCTGCGGCCAGGCGGACGCTGCGGGTGAGGTGGGGGAGAAGGTTCACGGTGAGTGCTTTCTGCGGGTGCGAGGTCAGCGGGCGCCGACGCGCTCGCGCGGGCCGGGTTCGGTGGCGCAGGCGCCGACGGGGAGCGAGCCCCACAGGGCGTCGTCGTCGGGCTGAGCGGTGTCCTGGAGGCCGGGCTGGTCGTCCGGCGAGGTGAGCGTGAGGGTCGTGACGTCGGCGTCGGGTGCGTCGAAGATCGCGTCGTCGAGGCGGCCTTCCTTGCGTGCGACGATGACCGCGGCGACCGCGGCGGAAGTGACGTTGTTGGTCGTCCTGGCCATGTCCGCGAGCGCGCTGATCGGCAGCGTGAGAATGACGACCTCGAGCGGCAGGCCGGCCGCGGCGAGGACGGTCGTCGCTGTGACCGTCGCCGTCCCGGGGACGCCCGCGGTGCCGATCGAGACGAGCAGGCCCAGGACGACGAGCACCGCGTAGTCGCCCAGGCTGTATGGGATACCGAGCGCGTTGACGGCGTAGACGGCCAGCAGGATCGGCCAGATGCCGGCGCAGCCGGGCATCCCGATCGTGGTTCCGAGCGGTGCCGTGAAGCCGGCGATCTCGGACGGGACGCCCACGCGGCTGCGCAGCAGGCTCGTGGTCAGCGGGAGCGTGCCGGCGCTGCTCTGCGTGCTGAACGCCGTGACCTGCGCGGGCAGGATCTTGCGGAAGAAGGCGATCGGGTTGACGTCGGCAGATGCCCGCAGGAACACACCGTTGACGACGAACGTGTGGGCGAAGCAGACGACGAACGCGACGACGAGCAGCGTGAACAGTGGCCAGAGCTGGCTCGTGTCGGCCGAGACGGTCGAGGTGAACGAGGCAGTCAGTGCGAGCACCGCGTACGGGGTGAGGCTGATGACGAAGCCGACGGCGCGGTAGATGATCTCGCGCACGGCCTCGACGAGGGCCTTGAACGGGGCCACCTTCTGCGGGCTCTTGTCCGCGATCACCGAGCACGAGACGGCGACGAGGATGCTCACGAGGATGATCGGGATGATGTTGTTCTCGGAGATGTCCTTGACGATGTTCGTCGGGAAGAACCCGATGAGCACGTCGGTGAACGGCTTCTGGATGGAGTCGAGCGAGCGTGTGTCGACGTCGCTCGCCAGGTGCGCCCCCTTGCCGAGCCCGACCAGCAGCGCGGTGCCGAGCGCGAGGAAGATCGCGACGAGGTTGAGGCTCAGCAGCCAGTAGACCGAGCGCCCGCCGATGGTCTTGAGCTGCGCCGTCGAGCCGAGCGACGTGATGCTCGACAGGATCGAGACGATCACGAGCGGCGCGACGATCGTGAGGAGAAGGTTCACGTAGATGCGGCCGATCGGCTGCACGTACTGCACGTGGTCACGGAAGACGACACCGACCGCGATGCCGAGGAACAGGCCGATGAACGTCAGCACGCTGAAGTTCACGCGCTTGCGCGCGAGGGCGAAGAGTCCGGCGAACAGGCCGAAGGTGACCGCGAGGGCCGTCGCGTCCCAGACGTTCAAGGGGTACTCCGATCGTGCGAGGACGGACCCGTCGACCGATGGCGGTCGCGGGTGTCCTCCGGGGGGCAGAGGTGGTGGTGTCAGGCGCGGGGTGCGGAGACCCCGCGCCGGAGCATCGACGGACACGAGGGGACGGCACGGTGACATCGACGTCGTCGTTGCGAGCCTCCGTAGCCCACGTCCGTGCTCCTCACTCGTTCCGAGGCGTCGATCGCTCGGCGCCCGTGCTTGTCGTCGTGCGGCGCACGACGACCTGGTCGTCACCCGGGGCACCCCACCACGGACGGAGGGTTGCCGGTCTCCTAGCCGGGGCTTGTCGGAGGCACTCGTGACCTTATTTGCCGACTAGAACGGTCGGCTTTGTGATCGGATTTCTACGGGTCCTCGCAGGTCAACGTCAACATCGACGAGGCAAAGCCCACGATCTGAGACAACGTTCACCCGAATGGCGGACGATTGCGCCACGCGGTCGACCCCGATCAACGACGACTACTCGTCGTCGAGCGGCTTGGTCCGTACGTTCGCCGAGAACCTGAACTGGCCCGTGCGCGAATTCGCCGAGCGTGACGTCCGGCCGCCGGGTCGGCAACCGGAACTGCGGGCGGCACCACCAGACGGCCTGCCGCCAGATCGCCGAGACGTCCGGACGGCCGGCCGTCGCATCGGCCAGGTCCCGGGGCGGCGGCTGCGACGACGCGACGGCTGAGGCGTTCAGCTCGCTGTTCGGCGTTGCATCGGGCTGACCCAGGGGGACGTGCCGGGCTCGGTAGCAGGGGGAGGTGCCGAGCCCGGCACGTGTTCGGGGGGCGCGCTGTGCGCCGTGGAGTCAGCTGTGGACCGACTGGCGCTGGGTGGTCGCGGCCGCGGGTCCGGGGGCCCACGTGTGCGGGACCACCTGGTTGGTCTGGATGTCCGTCAGCTCGGCGGCGTAGACGACCGCCTCGTAGACGCCGGCCTCGACGTGGTCCATGAGGAGCTGCTCGGCGCGGTCGATGTCGTCGCCCAGGTGGGCGATGCGGGCCACGACGTAACGCTGCGCGTCCTGCCACTGGTCGACCACGCGGACCGACAGGCCGTTCCACTGGGCCGTCAGGTCCAGCTCGAACAGCTCGGTGACGTCCTGGCGGGGGACCCGGCGGTACCAGCGGCCGTTTGCGGACTGGCGGAAGCCGGTCTCGGCGAGGGGCGGGTTGGCCAGGGCCAGGACCACGGTGTGGCCGTTGTCGACGACGTCGGCCTCGAGGTAGGCGCCGTGCCACTTGGCGACCGGGCCGACGCAGCGCGACAGCGAGGCCAGCGCGGGGCGCGGGCCGCCGAGCGAGGTTAGCGTCCAGCCGGTGCCGACGTCGCCGTAGCGGGCCAGGAGGGTGGCCGTGCCGTCAGCGTGGATGCGGACCAGCTCTGTTCCCGGGGGGATGCGGGAGTGGCGCAGCCACCACAGCGGGACGATGTAGCCGGGGACGTCGCGGTACTGCAGCTGGGGGGACGACTCGAAGCGGAGCACGTCGATGTGCTCGTCGTACGGGCTGAACGGGGACCCCGGGTACCCGAGGCCGTGGACCTCGAAGAGCTGCGCGGGCGTGGTCGCGAACGACACGTCCGATGCGCGCACGACGTAGCCGGACAGCCGGTCGTGGCCCGCGCTCAGGTGCGCGTGGGACAGGGCCGGCGTGATCGCCTTCTGCATGAGCGTCACGGGGTACCTCGCCGTTGGGGGTCGGGCAGGGGTCGAGATGGGAGTGCGCCTCGCATGTCCGCCCGATGAATCCGGACGAAACAGACGGGGTGCGCGCACGATTGTGCAGACAAATCGGGCGCGTGTCCAGATCGAGTTCACCCAGTGGCTGTGGTACCACCCGAACGAGTCAGTCAGGCGTCCAGGAAGTCCACCAAGGACGCGGCCAGGCCCGTGTAGGAGGCGGGCGTCAGGGCGCCGAGCCGCGCCGCGACGTCGTCGGGCAGACCGAGCCCGGTGATGAACTCGCGCATGTCGTCGGCCGTCAGGCGGTGCCCGCGCGTGAGCTCCTTGAGCCGCTCGTACGGGTTCTCCATGCCGGTGACGCCCGCGACGGCCGCGGCGCGCATCGCCGACTGCACGGGCTCGCCGAGCACCTCCCAGTTCTCGTCGAGCTCGCGCGCCAGCAGCGCCTCGTCGACCGACAGCGCCTTCATGCCGCGCCGCACGTTGTCGATCGCCAGCAGGCTGTGCCCGAACGCCGGGCCGATGTTGCGCTGCGTGGTCGAGTCGGTCAGGTCGCGCTGCAGGCGGCTCGTGACCAGCGTCGAGGCGAGCGTGTCGAGCAGTGCGCACGAGATCTCGAGGTTCGCCTCGGCGTTCTCGAACCGGATCGGGTTGACCTTGTGCGGCATGGTCGAGCTGCCCGTGGCGCCCGCGACGGGGATCTGCGTGAAGACACCGCGGCTGATGTAGGTCCACACGTCCGTGGCCAGGTTGTGCAGCACGCGGTTGAAGCGCGCGACGTCCGCATAGAGCTCGGCCTGCCAGTCGTGCGACTCGATCTGCGTGGTCAGCGGGTTCCACGTCAGGCCCAGGTGCTCGACGAAGGACTTGCTGACGGCCGGCCAGTCGGCGCCCGGGACGGCGACGACGTGCGCGCCGTAGGTCCCCGTCGCGCCGTTGAGCTTGCCCAGGAACTCGTCGGAGGCGATGCGGCGCAGCTGGCGGCGCAGGCGGTGCGCCAGGACCGCGAGCTCCTTGCCGAGCGTCGTGGGCGTCGCGGGCTGGCCGTGCGTGAGGGCGAGCAGGGGCTGGTCGCGCAGCTCGACGGCCAGCGCGGCGACCTCGTCGGCCAGCGCCGTGGCGGCCGGCAGCCACACGTCGCGCACCGCGCCCTGGAGCATGAGCGCGTAGGACAGGTTGTTGATGTCCTCGCTGGTGCACGCGAAGTGGACGAGCTCGCCCACCTGGTGGAGCGCCGAGCCCTCCGGTGCGGCGGCCATGCGGCCCTTGAGGAAGTACTCGACGGCCTTCACGTCGTGCACCGTGGTGCGCTCGATCTCGGCCAGCGCGGCGACCTCGTCGGCCCCGAACGTCGCGACGACGTCCCGCAGGAAGGCCTCGTCGGCCCCGGACAGGCGCGGGGCGCCCGGGACCACGCCGTGCCGCGTCAGGTGGATGAGCCACTCGACCTCGACGTGGACGCGCTCGCGGTTGAGCGCGGCCTCCGACAGGTGGTCGACGAGCGGCGCGACCGCCGCGCGGTAGCGGCCGTCGAGCGGCCCGAGGGCGATCGCGGGGGACACATCGGCCAGGGACGCGCGCTCAGTCATGCAGCCATGATCCCAGAGCGGCGCTGGGTGCGTGCAGCCTGTCCGCGGGCGCTCGCCGCGCGGGTTCGGCGACGAGTCGCGGGTTCCTCGTCGGACCGCGGGTTGCAACGCGCGAGGCGACGAGGAACCCGCGACCCGAGGTGGCGTGCAGGGCGGGATCGTCGGGGATGGGGGAGATGTCCGAGGCGTCACCACCCGGGTGGCGGTCCTCGGCGCTCGCCCGGGTCTATAGCCTGGGGGCGGCCGACGAGGGCCGACCACGACCGGGGGAGGACCGTGCGACCGACGCAGGACGCGCGCCGTACGGCGATCGCCGTCGCGGGGCTCGTCGTGTTCGTCGTGCTCGGTGCGGCGCTCGCGGGGCCCTGGCACGTCTCGACGCGCGACGGTCGGATCCCGAGGATCGACTACACGCCGCCGCCGCTGCCGAGCAACGACGCGACGTCGGCGCCGCTGGGCGAGGGAGGACCCAACCACCTCTCCATCCCCGGCTGGGTGTTCGTCGTGGTGCTGGTGGTGGTGCTGGCGGTCGTCGCGTGGTTCGTCGTGCCGATGGTCAAGCGGTGGCTCACCGGGCGTGGCCCGAAGGAGCGCGACGACGTCGTCGACGCCGGGACCCCCGCCGGCTTCGAGGCGTACCCCGCGACGCCGGCGCTGCAGGAGGGCGTCGCGCAGGCCACGCGCCTGCTGGAGGACCCCGACGTCGCGCCCGGCGACGCGGTGATCGCCGCGTGGGTGGCGCTCGAGGACGCGGCAGCCCGCAGCGGCGTGGTCCGCGACCGGGCGCAGACGGCGTCGGAGTTCACCGTCGAGGTGCTCGGTGCGACGCTGGCCGACCCCGCCGCGACCCGCTGGCTCCTGGGGCGCTACCTCGACGCGCGGTACAGCGAGCACGTGCTCACGGCCGACGACGTGCAGGGCGCGCGTGATGCGCTGGCCGCTCTCGCCGAGGGGGTCGCGCACCTGCGGCACGCCACGGCACCGGCCGACGAGGGCGGGGTGGACGCATGAGCCGCCGGCAGGTCCGCACCGCGGCGATCACGTTCCTGATCACGTTCTGGGCGGCGGTCTTCCTGCTGCGGGTCGGCTCGGCGCTGCTGCTCGCGCTGATCGCGGCCGGGCTCACGATCGTCGTCGGGCGCCTGGACTCCGACCTCGAGCCCGAGCTGGAACCGGTGGCCCGCGAGCGCCGCGACGGCGCGCGCGGCGAGGTGTCCGAGCTGGCGTGGAGCCTCGTCGGGCGCGACGGACGCACGGGCGAGCGCGCCCTGCGCCGCGTCCGCGAGGCCGCGGCCCACCGGCTCGCACGGCACGGCGTGAGCCTGAACAGCCCGCTCGACGCCGACCGGGTGCGCGAGCTCGTCGGGCAGCGCGCGTACGTCACGCTGACGAAGCCCGGCCACCCGACACCGTCCCTGGCCGACCTGCGCCACACGCTCGACGCCCTCGAACGACTCGGTCCCACCGCCCGCACCACCTCGGAGAGCTCATGACATCCGCCCCCACCGCCGCTGCACCCATGCCCGTGCAGGCCGTCGCGCAAGCCGGGCAGGCCGTGCTCGACGAGGTCGCCACGGCCGTCGTCGGGATGCGCGAGCCGCTGCGCGTGGCGCTCGCCGCGGTGCTCGCGCAGGGACACGTCCTGTTCGAGGACGTGCCCGGGCTGGGCAAGACGCTGGCGGCGCGCTCGCTGGCCACCGCCCTGGGCCTGGAGTTCCGCCGCGTGCAGTGCACGCCGGACCTGCTGCCGTCGGACATCACGGGCTCGTCGGTCTTCGACCCCGCGACCGCGACGTTCGACTTCCGGCCCGGCCCCGTGTTCGCGGGTCTGCTGCTGGCTGACGAGATCAACCGGACCGCCCCCAAGACGCAGTCCGCGCTGCTCGAGGCGATGGCCGAGCGGCAGGTGACGGTCGACGGGCAGACGCACCGCCTGCCGCAGCCGTTCCACGTGTTCGCGACCAGCAACCCCGTCGAGTACGAGGGCACCTACCCGCTGCCCGAGGCGCAGCTCGACCGGTTCATGGTGCGGCTCGCTGTCGGGTACCCGGAGCGGGACGCGGAGGTCGACGTGCTGGCCCGCCGCCTGTCGCGGCGCGCCGAGGCGGCCCCCGTGCGGCGCGTCGTCGACGCCGCGACCGTCGTCGCCATGCAGGCCGGTGTCGAGGCCGTGAGCGTCGACGCCGACGTGCTGCGCTACTGCGTCGACCTGGCCGCCGCGACGCGCTCGCACGACACGGTCGAGGTGGGTGCCTCGCCGCGTGGTTCGCAGGCGTTGGTGCTGGTGGCGCGCGCCCTCGCGGTGCTCTCGGGCCGGGACTTCGTCGCGCCGGAGGACGTCAAGGCCGTGGCCGTGCCGACGCTCGCGCACCGCATCTCGTTGACGCCGCAGGCGTGGGCCGGCGGCGTCGCTCCGCAGCGCGTGGTCGCGGACGTCCTGTCCTCGGTGCCCGGCCCGACGACCGCCCGCCGGGTGGCGGGGCGCGCGTGACCTGGACCCGCACGCGCAGCGCCTGGGCCGGCGTCGTCGTCGCCGCGCTCCTGGTGCTGCTCGGCGCCGCCTTCGGGCGGCCCGACGTCGCGGTGCTGGGGGCTGCCCCGCTGGTCGCGGCCGTGTGGGACTGGTGGCGGCGCCCGACGACGGACGTGACGGTTGCCCTCGAGGCGTCCGACGAACCCTCCGAGCCCGGCGTGCTGCTCGCCGACGTCGTCCTCACGGCCCCGGCGGACGCCGCCGGGGTGCTGCTCCGGGTCCGACGGCGGCACCGGGAGATGTCCGAGGTCCTGGTGCGGGTGGACGGCGAGCGGCGCCTGCCGCTGTCCGTGCTGACCGTCCGGACCGGGCCTCAGGACCTGGCCGAGGTCGACGCGCTGGGCATCGGGCCCGGTGCCGCGAGCGCGAGCGAACCGGCCGTGCCGGCCTCGCGGTCCGTGCTCGTGCTGCCCGCGACGCGCCCGCTCGACGACGTCCCGCTGCCCCCGCGCCTGCGCGGCCTGACGGGCGCGCACGAGTCCCGTCGCCCCGGTGAGGGCGGCTCGTTGCGCGACGTCCACCCCTTCACGCCCGGCGACCGGCTGCGCCGCATCGACTGGCGCGTGACTGCTCGTCGGGCCCCTGACCTGCACGAGCTCTACGTCCGGCGCGAGCACGCGCAGGCCGAGGCCGTCGTCATGCTGGTGGTCGACTCGCGCGACGACGTGGGCCCCGACCCCGCGACGTGGCGCGGCTCCGAGCCGCCAGACGCGGCCGACGCGACGTCGCTGGACGTGGCCCGGCAGTCCGCGGCGTCGGTCGCCGAGGCGTTCCTGGGCCGGGGCGACCGCGTCGGGCTCGACGACCTCGCCGCCATGCGTCGGCCCCTGCCCGCGGGCGGCGGACGGCGCCAGCTCGACCGCATCCGGCAGGCGCTCGCCGTCACCGCGCCCGTGGGCGAGCCCGCCCGGCGCGTGCGCGCTCCGCAGCTGCCGTCGGGTGCGCTCGTCGTCGTGTTCTCGACGTTCCTGGACGACGACGCCGCCGCGGTCGCCGCGTCGTGGCGGCGGGCCGGGCACCGCGTGGTCGCCGTCGACGTGCTGCCGCGCGTGCGCACGTCCCAGCTCAACGACCGCCAGCGCATCGCGCTGCGCATCGTCACCATGAGTCGCGAGGACCGGCTGGCCGGGCTCGCGGACGCCGACGTCGAGGTGGTGCAGTGGCGGGACGCGCCGGCCGTGGCGCTCGCGCGGCTGGCCCGTCGGGCTCAGCGGCGCACGGGGGCGGGGGCGCGATGAGCGGGAGTCGCCCTGCCGAGGTGGTCGTCGAGACCGGGCGCGTCGTGCCCACGTGGGTGCTGCGGGTGGCCGGCGTGGTGCTCGTGACCGTGATGCTGCTGGTGGCCGTGGGTTCCGGGTGGCGCGTCGGGGCGTGGCACGTGGTCGTCGCCGTGGTGGTTGCGTGCGCGGTGATGCTGCGGCCGTGGACGGGGTCGGTGGCGCTGGCGGTCGGGGCCGCGGGCGTGGTGCTGCTCATGGGCGGGCCCGCGTCGCTGCTGACCGTCATGGCGCTGGTGCTGCTCGCGCACACGGTGCTGTGGGTGTCGTCGTTCGCGGCGCGTGCGTCGTGGTCCGCCGGCGTCGAGGTGGCGGTGCTCGCGGGCGAGGTGCGTGGGCCGGTCGTCGTGCAGGTGGGTGCGCAGGTGCTGGCCGTGGTCGCCGTGCTGGTGTCCGGGGCTGACGTCGGGGCGAGCGACGCGTGGCGTGCGTTCGCGCTGATCGGGGCGATCGGCTTGGTCGCTGCTGTGGTGCCGCGCCCTCGGTGAGGTGACCACAGTCGGTGAGGTGACCACAGCCACACGTTCGTTGCACGCTCGTCCACAGAAGTCGTCGATGCACCTCGGGTGAGGCGGACGCCTGCCTAGCGTGGCGGGATGTGGAACGACCCCTCTCCCCGGCTGCGTGCGGCGCTCGATCAGGTCGACGAGGCCCGTCGGCATCTCGTGGCCGCGGACCAGGTGCCCTGGACCGGCCCGATCGCACCCCGCTACCGAGCGGAGGTGGAGGCGTTGGTGCGCGACGTCACGACGTTGCGAGGGGACGTGGCCGGGCTCGTCGGGTCCGTGCTGTGCCGGCCGTGAGCGTCCGATCGCTCGGCTCCGGTGCGCAGCCCGGGCCGGCGTCCCCGTGGGGGTCTGGGGAGGTACGGGCCGCGGGCGGGCCCGGGCCGACGACGGTCGAGCTGGCCGATCTCACCGCGGCGGTGACGAGCCTGCACGCGGCGGCGAGGGCGTTGCGCACCGCGTCGGCGGAGCTGTGGGGAGCGGCCGTGACGGCACGGTCGGCCGCCCCCGTCGTGCCCTGGGGTGCGGCGGGGACCGGTCCCGTGCTCGGGGGTGTCGAGGGCTCGCCGGCCGTGGACGCCGACCGGGCCGAGCGGGACTGCCGCACCGCGCACATCGTGGCGGGTGCGGTCGACGACCTCGTCGTGCGGCTGCGCCGCGTCGTCACGCACTACGCCGACGCCGAGTCGTCGGTCTGGCGGACCGTGCACCGGCTCGTGACCCTGGACGCGCAGGTGATCGGGGAGACGCCCGCGCTGTGGCCGATGCTGGCGCCGCTGGTGGTGCCCGGCGCCGAGGTGCTCGCCGGTGTGACAGTCGTGGGCCGGCTGACGTCGACGACCGGCAACCTGTCCGCAGCGCAGGTGCCCGAGCAGGCCGTCGAGCCGCTCGCAGGGTTCCTGCGCGGGGCGCTGCCGGGCACCCGGCCGGTCGTCGACGACCCCTTCCGTGCGCTGTCAGCCGAGATCGCGGGCGGTGACGCGGCGCCCACCGTCGTCCTCCCGCGTGCCGACCCGCCCCAGCTCGCCGCGCCCCGCACGGCCGCCGACGTGCTCGGCAACGTCGCCGCCTCGTACCCGGAACGTCAGGGCGGGGCCGCGGGCACCCCGCCGTCGACCATCTCCGTGCAGCGGCTCCAGCACCCCGACGGGACGGTCGGCTGGGTCGTGGAGATCCCCGGCACGCAGTCGAGCAGCTTCGGCGGCGACGTCCCCAGCGACATGACCACCAATGCGCGCCTGACCGCCGGTCTGCCCGACGACATGTCGACGGCGGTGCTGCACGCGCTGGAGGACGCGGGCGTCGGCGCCGGCGAGCCCGTCGCGCTGGCCGGGCACAGCCAGGGCGGGATGGTCGCGGTGGCGGCCGCGTCGCTCGCGGCCGGCGCGTACGACGTGCGAGCAGTCCTGACCGCCGGGTCGCCCGACGTCCCGCGACGCGTACCCGCGAAGGTCCACGTGCGCCACTACCGCGTCGACGAGGACCTGGTGCCGCAGACCGACGCGCGCCCGGACACCGAGTCGAGCAACGTCGTCGTGATCCGGCGGAGCGTCGGCCCGCAGAACGTCACGCACGCGCACGCCCTCACGGGTTACGTCCGCACCGCGGAGCTGGCGCAGGACCAGCTCGCCGGCAGCCCGGCGATGCGCGACTTCGACGCCGCGCTCGCGGACGTCCTGGGCCCCGACGGGACCACGGCGACCACGTCGCAGTACTCCGTGACCCGCAACGCCCAGATGGTGCGGACCGACCCCGCGACGGGTCTGCCGCGCACGCCGACGATCAGGCGCGCCCCGTGACCCGGGTGCGTCAGCGGTCGTCGCTGACCATCACCGACAGCGCGAAGCTGACGATCGAGATGATCAGACCGCCCCACACCGCGGTCCAGAAGCCGTCGATGCGCAGGCCCCAGTCGGTGAACTCCGTGATCCACGCGGTCAGCATCAGCATGAGCGCGTTCACGACCAGCGTGAACAGGCCCAGGGTCAGGATGTACAGCGGGATCGACAGGATCGCGACGATCGGCTTGACCACCGCGTTGACGATCCCGAACACCAGCGCGATCAGCAGGATGATGCCGACCTTCTGCCAGTTCGGGTCGTACCCCACGACGTCCAGACCGGACAGCAGGACGGTCGCGAGCCAGATGGCGACACCGTTGATGAGGACGCGGACGACGAAGGACATGCCGCGATCCTGCCACCAGTCCCGGATGGCATGCTGGACGCGTGACCCGCGTCCCCCTGCGCCGAGCCCTCTCCGACCTGCCTCCGTACGTCCCGGGCGCGCGCGCCGCGGTCGGTGCGGCGGCGTTCAAGCTCTCCTCGAACGAGAACCCGTACCCCCCGTTGCCGTCGGTGGTCGCGACCATCGCGGACGCGGCGGTCGACATCAACCGCTACCCCGACATGCACGCGAGCGAGCTCTGCGAGGCGATCGCGGCGTCGCTGGGTGTGGCTCCGGAGACGGTGGTCGCGGGGTGCGGCTCGGTCGCCGTGCTGGGCCACATCCTGACCGCGGTCTGCGAGTCGGGCGACGAGGTCGTGATGCCGTGGCGCTCCTTCGAGGCGTACCCGATCGCGATCTCCCTGGCCGGCGGCGTCGGTGTGCCCGTGCCGCTCGCGCCCGGTGGGCGCCTGGACCTGGCGGCGATGGCGGCCGCGGTCACGCCGCGCACGCGCGTCGTCCTGGTCTGCACGCCCAACAACCCGACCGGTTCGTCGGTGCACGCCGACGAGCTGGACGCGTTCCTCGCGGCCGTGCCCGAGGACGTGCTCGTCGTGCTGGACGAGGCGTACGTCGAGTTCGTCCGCGACCCGCAGGCCCCCGACGCGATGGCGCTGTTCGCGGCGCACCGCAACGTCGTCGTGCTGCGGACCTTCTCCAAGGCGTACGGGCTGGCCGGCCTGCGCGTCGGCTACGCGGTCGCCCGTGCGCGGCTGGCCGCGGGCATCCGCGCCGCGTCGACCCCGTTCGGCGTCTCGCACGTGGCCCAGCTCGCGGCCGTCGCGTCGCTGCAGCACACCTCCGAGCTGCTGGCCCGTGTGGAGCGCGTCGTCGGCGAGCGGACTCGCCTGCTCGACGGTCTGCGCGCGCAGGGCTGGGACGTGCCGGACAGCCAGGCCAACTTCGTCTGGCTGCCGCTCGGCGACGCGTCGACCGCCTTTGCGGAGCGGTCCGGGCGCGCCGGCGTCATCGTGCGGCCCTTCGCCGGCGACGGTGTGCGCGTGAGCGTCGGCGAGCCCGAGGCCGTCGACCTTTTCCTCGAGATCGCCGCGGAGGCCGCCCCGCGCTGAGGATCAGCACGTAGTCGACGGGCCCGGTTGTGGACATCCACAACCGGGCCCGTCGAGCGTTGTCGGGGGGCTTCCGCCCGAACCTACGCTTCCGTAGGCTACGGTGTCGTAGGTTCGAGAGACCCCCTCGGACGCAACGGAGCGGCTTCCCCGGCCGCGGCACGCGAAGGAGCGACGCGTGAGCACGAATGCCACCGCCGACGCGACCGGCGTCGACACCCCCGACGGCATCCAGAACGCGCAGGCACCCACCCAGCCCGCCGGACCCCTGAGCACCGAGGGCCTGGTCCAGCTGCTGACCCCCAGCGGTGAGCGGGTGCACGACGAGCGGTACGACGGCCTCGTCGCGCACCTCGACGCCGACGCCCTGCGCGCGATGTACCGCGACATGGTGCTGGTGCGGCGCTTCGACAACGAGGCCACGTCGCTGCAGCGGCAGGGCGAGCTGGCACTGTTCGCGCAGTCGCTCGGCCAGGAGGCCGCGCAGATCGGCTCGGGATACGCGCTCGGCCCGCTCGATCACGTGTTCCCCAGCTACCGCGAGCACGGCGTCGCGCACGTCCGCGGGCTCGAGCTCACCGACCTGCTGCGGCTGTTCCGCGGTGTCGACCACGGGGGCTGGGACCCTGCCGACCACGGCTTCCACCTGTACACGCTGGTCATCGGCTCGCACACCCTGCACGCCACCGGGTACGCGATGGGCGTCCAGCGCGACGGCGCCGTCGGGACGGGCGACCCCACGCGCGACGCCGCGGTCGTCACCTACTTCGGCGACGGCGCCACGGCCCAGGGCGACGTGAGCGAGGCGCTGACGTTCGCCGCGGTCAACGAGGCGCCCATCGTCTTCTTCTGCCAGAACAACCAGTGGGCGATCAGCGAGTCGACGACGCACCAGGCCCGCGTCCCGATCGCCAACCGCGCGCCGGGCGTCGGCATCCCCGCCGTGCGCGTCGACGGCAACGACGTGCTCGCGACCTACGCCGTCACGCAGGAGGCGCTGCAGCGCGCGCGCTCCGGCGGCGGCCCCAGCTTCATCGAGGCGTTCACGTACCGCATGGGCGCGCACACCACGTCCGACGACCCCAGCCGCTACCGCTCCGCGGAGCAGGAGGAGTACTGGCGGCAGCGGGACCCGATCGACCGCCTGCGCCGGTACCTCGAGTCCGTCGGCGAGCTGCCCGCGACGTTCCTCGAGCAGCTCGACGCCGAGGGCGAGGCGCTCGGCGAGCACGTCCGCACCACCGTGCGCGGCATGGGCCGCCCGTCACCTGCGTCGATGTTCGAGCACGTCTACGCCACGCCGCACTCCGTCGTCGAGTCCGAGCGCGCCTGGTTCCAGACGTACGAGTCGTCGTTCCTGGAGCACGGTCACCACGGCGAGGGGAGCCACCGATGAGCACGACGACGACGGCGGCCGCTCCCGCGGTGCAGGTGCCCACCGGCACGCAGAGGCTCACGTTCGCGAAGGCGATCAACCTGGGCCTTCGTCGGGCCCTCGCGGACGACGACAAGACGCTGCTCATGGGCGAGGACATCGGCAAGCTGGGCGGCGTCTTCCGCGTGACCGACGGGCTGCAGGCCGAGTTCGGCGCCAAGCGCGTGGTGGACACCCCGCTGGCCGAGTCCGGCATCGTCGGCACCGCGATCGGGCTGGCCCTGCGCGGGTACCGGCCGGTGTGCGAGATCCAGTTCGACGGCTTCGTCTTCCCGGCGTTCGACCAGATCACCACGCAGCTGTCGAAGATGCACTACCGCTCGCGCGGTCGCCTGACGCTGCCCGTCGTCATCCGGGTGCCCTACGGCGGCGGCATCGGCGCGATCGAGCACCACAGCGAGTCGCCCGAGGCGCTGTTCGCGCACACGGCCGGCCTGCGGGTCGTCACGCCGTCGAGCCCGGCGCAGGCGTACGCGATGATCCAGGAGGCCGTCGCGTCGCCCGACCCGGTGATGTTCTTCGAGCCCAAGGGCCGCTACTGGGAGAAGGGTGACGTCGACCTCGACGCCCCCGCGGGCAACGGGCTGGACGGGGCGCGCATCGTCCGCGCCGGGACCGACGTCACGCTCGTCGCGTACGGCCCCACCGTGCAGACCGCGCTCAAGGCCGCCGAGACGGCCGCCGCCGAGGGCACGAGCATCGAGGTCGTCGACCTGCGCGCGCTGTCCCCGCTCGACACCGCCACCGTGGCCGCGTCCGTGCAGCGCACGGGCCGCTGCGTCGTCGTGCACGAGGCTCCCGTCCTGTACGGGACCGGCGCCGAGGTGGCCGCCCGCATCACCGAGGAGTGCTTCTACCACCTGCAGGCGCCGGTCCTGCGGGTCGGCGGTTTCCACGCGCCCTACCCGGTGGCCAAGATCGAGCACGACTACCTGCCCAGCGTCGACCGCGTCCTGGACGCCGTCGACCGCTCGCTCGCCTTCTGACCCGCGCTCGCACCGCACTTCGATCGACCGAGGAGTCCCTCCGTGCCCACGTACCAGCAGTTCCCGCTCCCCGACGCGGGAGAGGGGCTGACCGAGGCCGAGATCGTCACCTGGCAGGTGGCGGTCGGCGACACCGTCGAGGTCAACCAGACCATCGTCGAGATCGAGACGGCCAAGTCGCTCGTGGACCTGCCGAGCCCGTGGTCCGGCGTCGTGACGCGGCTGCTCGTCGAGCCCGGGACCACCGTGGACGTCGGGACGCCGATCATCGAGATCGACGTGGACCCGGGCGGCGCCGCTCCGGCCGCCCCGGCGGCGTCCGACGAGGCTCCCGTCGTGACCGGCTCGGTACGGCACGTCGGCGGGGCCGAGCGGCACCGCGGCGTCGAACCGGGCGGGGCCGACGAGATCGAGGCCGCGCGGGTGGCGCCGGTGGCCCAGGCGCCGAGCTCCGCCGCTGCCCCCGCACCGACCGCGCCCGCCCCCGCCGAGAGGCAGGCCGTGCTCGTCGGGTACGGCGTCGCGGACGGGGGTGCAGGTCGGCGCCCCCGGGCGGCAGCCGCCCCGACGCCGACGTCCGACGCCACCGCCGCGTCGTCGTCGGCCCCGCCGACCGACCGCGGCCACCACGCCCTGGCGAAGCCGCCGGTCCGCAAGCTCGCGCGTGATCTGGGCGTCGACCTCGACTCGATCGCGCCCACGGGGCCCGGCGGGATCGTCACGCGGGAGGACGTCCTGGCGCACACCGCCCAGGCGGAGGCCCGCACCCTGGCCACCTACCCCGGCGACGACCAGCCGTGGCTCGCGTCGGGGACGGTGTCCTCCGACGGCCGGCAGACGCGCGTGCCCGTGAAGTCGGTGCGCAAGCGGACGGCCGAGGCGATGGTGTCGAGCGCGTTCACGGCCCCGCACGTCACGGTCTTCCACACGGTCGACGTCACGCGCACCATGAAGCTCGTCGAGCGACTGCGCGCCGACCGGGAGTTCGCCGACGTGCGGGTCACGCCGCTGCTCATCGCCGCGAAGGCCCTGCTCCTGGCCGTGCGGCGGCACCCGGAGATCAACGCCGCCTGGGACGACGAGTCCCAGGAGATCGTCTACAAGCACTACGTGAACCTCGGCATCGCGGCGGCCACACCCCGCGGTCTCGTCGTCCCCAACATCAAGGACGCGCACCGGCTCTCGCTGCGCGAGCTGGCCGACGGGCTCGCCGACCTGACCGCGACCGCCCGCGCCGGCAAGGTGACGCCCACCGACATGTCGGACGGCACCATCACCATCACCAACGTGGGCGTGTTCGGCATCGACACCGGCACCCCGATCCTCAACCCGGGCGAGGCCGCGATACTCGCGTTCGGCGCCATCCGCGAGCAGCCGTGGGTCCACAAGGGCAAGATCAAGATCCGCCACGTCACACAGCTCGCCCTGAGCTTCGACCACCGCCTGGTGGACGGTGAGCTGGGATCGCGCCTGCTGGCCGACGTCGCGCGCGTGCTCGCCGAGCCCGCGCACGGGTTGGTCTGGGGCTGACGCGGGCCCGCGCCTGAGGCGGGCGCGGGGTCGAGCCGGGCTACGCCTTCGTCGGGGCCGGGCGCCGCTCGACGAACCACGCGGCGACGGCCAGCACGATGGCCAGGATCTCGGCGATCGCGCACGACCAGATCGGCACGCCCTGCCACTGCTCGTGCACGCCCATGAACCCGCCGGACGTGGTGGACAGCAGGAACGCGCCCAGGGTCGCGGCTCCGAAGCCGGCGGCCAGGAACAGCGGGACCCAGTGCCGCCAGATCAGCAGCAGCACGCCGATCACGAGGCCGGCGGCGGCGTTGATCAGGAACGGGATCGCGACGTTCGTGTTCTTGAAGCCCTCGAAGTAGAGCTGCAGGTGCACGACGCCCGAGAGCAGCACGGCCGCAGACGTCAGCCCGCGCAGGACGGCCGACGTCGCGGGCGGCCCTGACACCCAGGCACCCACGGCTCAGGCCTTCCCGGCGAAGACGGCGCCGTTCTCGACGTGCACGTCGAAGGCTGGCAGCGGCTCGGTCGCGGGCCCGGACACCGGCTTCCCGGTCAGGTCGAACACCGAGCCGTGGCACGGGCACGTCAGGTCGCTCGTGCCCGGTGCGACCGTGCAGCCCTGGTGCGTGCAGATCGCCGAGTAGGCGGTGACCGTCCCCGCGGTGGCCTGGACCAGCAGGATCTTGTCGCTGCCCGACGTGGCGGACAGGGCGCCGCCGACCGGGATGTCGCTGACCTTCGCCAGGGAGCCGTCGGCGCCCTGCGTCGCGGTCGGGGTGTCGGCTCCGCCGCTGCAGGCGGCCAGGACGGCCACGCCCGCGACGACCGCCCCCGCCGTGCCGACACGCGTCAGCATCTGTCGTCGGTCCATGCAGCTGGTGCAGGTGCTTCCGTGCTCGTGCATCAGGGCCTCCGGTGGGGGTCGCGGATCGTGTCCTCGAACCTACTGACGATCGCTGGAAGCCGGCTGTGAATCATCCGAGGCGTCAGGCCCCGGTCCTGGGTCGAGGCGCGCGTCCTGGTCGGCCTGGGCGACGACCGTCGCGGTCCCGCCCACGGCGGTGACGCCCTGGGGGGCGCCCGTTCGCGCGTGGTCGTCGTCCATCCGGCCCTGGATGCCGGAGACGTTGCGCAGCGGCAGCTCAGGCAGCAGGAACGCGAGGACCACGCCGATGACGAGGGCGATCGCGGTGAGGATCATGACGGTGTCGGTCGACTGCGCGAAGCCCTCGAGGAACGGGCGGGCGAGGCGGTCGTCGAGGTGGCCGATGAACGACGAGTCGTCGAGGTCGAGCGTCGCCTTGCCCTGCAGGATCTTGCCGACGAGCGCGTTGTGCGGCTCGGACATGACGTCAGGGTCGTTGAGCGCAGCCTGGAAGGCGGGCGTCTTCGCGAGGCGCGCGAACGCGTCGGCGATGTTGTCCTTGACCGTCGAGAACAGCACGGACAGGAAGATCGCCGTGCCGAGCGTGCCGCCCATCTGCCGGAAGAACAGGGACGACGACGTCGCGACGCCCATGTCCCGCACGGGCACGGCGTTCTGCACGGCCAGCACCAGCGGCTGCATCGTGAACCCGAGGCCCAGCCCGAACACGACCGACGCCGCGAAGATGAACGGCAGGTGCGTGTCCGCGCTGACCCGCGAGAACACGACCGCGCCGACGACCATGAAGATCGTGCCCAGCACCGGGAAGATCTTGTACCGGCCGGTCCGCGACGTGGTCTGGCCGGCGATCACCGAGCCGCTCATGATCCCGACCGTGAACGGGATGAGCGTCAGCCCCGCCTCCGTCGGCGTCTGGCCCTTGACGATCTGCAGGTACAGCGGCAGCGTCGCCAGACCGCCGAACATGCCGAGGCCGATGACGGTGTTGGCGCCCGCGCCCACCGAGAACGTGCGGTTGCGGAACAGGTACAGCGGCAGGATCGCGTCGGCCTTCGCCCGCCGCTCGGCCAGCAGGAACAGGACCACCCCGAGCACGCCGAGCGCGTAGCAGGACACCGCCTTGGTCGAGTCCCAGCCCCACAGCCGGCCCTGCTCGGCGACGACCAGCAGCGGGACGAGCGCCAGGATCAGCGCCAGCGCGCCCGGCCAGTCGATCCTGTGCTCGACGCGCTGGAGCGGCGGCAGGTGCAGCACGCGCCAGATGACCAGGATGCCGATCAGGCCGATCGGCACGTTGATGAGGAACACCCAGCGCCACCCGGCGATGCCGAGGATGGTCTCGGCACCGGCGAAGAACCCGCCGATCACCGGCCCCAGCACCGACGACGTGCCGAACACGGCCAGGAAGTAGGCCTGGTAGCGGGCGCGCTCGCGCGGCGCGACCAGGTCGCCCAGGATCGTGATGGCCAGCGACATCAGGCCGCCGGCGCCGAGCCCCTGGAGCCCGCGGTAGAGGGCCAGCTCGTACATCGACGTCGCGGTCCCCGACAGCAGCGAGCCGAGCACGAAGATGCTGATGGCGAGCATGTAGAACGGCTTGCGCCCGTAGACGTCGGACAGCTTGCCGTACAGCGGCGTGGAGATGGTGGCCGTCAGCAGGTAGGCCGTGGTGACCCAGGCCTGCAGGGACAGGCCGTTGAGGTCGTCGCCGATCGTGCGGATGGACGTCGCGACGATGGTCTGGTCGAGCGCGGCCAGGAACATGCCGATCATCAGGCCGCCGAGGATCGTCAGGATCTGGCGGTGCGTCGGCGGGACGAAGCCGGAGGCGCTGGGCGCCGGGGCCGTCGGGTCCTGCGGGTCGGTCGTGGTGCTCTGCTGCGTCATCGGACCTTCTCGGGCGGCGGGGGTGGCGTGGGGTGAGCGTGCCATGCAGGTCCGACATCGACGCCCGACAGGCGGGCGGGCCGACCCGCAGTGATCAACGTCGCACGCGGCCGCGTGTGTTCCCCACGCATTTGTCCAGAAAGCGCTCTCTCCTCGAACGGACAAAACGGCTACGGTGTCTGCGTGATCACGCCGACGACGGGAGCGCTGCGACTTGCGCGCGCGGCCGTCGTCGCCGGCATCGTCGTCGCCCTGGCCGGCGGCGCGCACGTCCTGGGCGGTGGCTCCCTGCCGCCCGCGCTCGTGACGGTCGCGCTGAGCGCGCTCGTGCTGGCCGTCGCCGTGGTCGTCACCGGGCGCCGGATGGGATGGATCGGCTCGATCGCCCTGCTCGGAGCGGGGCAGTTGGTGCTGCACGGGGTGTTCTCCGTCTTCGAGAGCGCCGGCTGCAGCACGCTCGTGCCCACCGGCGACCACGCCCACATGGACCACGCCGCCCACGTCGCGTTCCTGCAGGCCGCCGGGTGCAGCCCGAGCGGCATGACCGCGATGGTCAGCGGTCTCGGCGCCTGGGCGATGGTCGTCATGCACGTGCTCGGCACGCTCGTCGCCGTCGCGGCGATCACCGGCGTCGACCGGGCCCTGTGGTGGCTCGCGGCCTGGCTGCGACCGCTCGTCGAGAGGGTCGTCGTCCCCACGCGCCCGGCCTGGGCCCAGCTCCCGGTCGCGATCGACCACGAGTCCTTCAGCCGCCAGGTGTGGCGGCGTGCGGTCCCGCTGCGAGGACCGCCCAGCTGGGAGCACCCGGTCCCGACCGCCCTCTGAGGCCCTCGGTCCGGCTCGACCCACGGGTCGACCCACCACGCAGGCAGCCCGCGCACACACGTCGCGTCCGGCTGCCCATCCGTGCGTGCCGTGGCGTCGAACCCCTCCCAGCTCGTCCCTCGAAGCAAAGGACTCCCATGTCTTTCCTCACCCGCGCGCGATTCCGCACCGCCGGTGCCGCGCTCGCCGGCCTCGCCCTCGTCGTCGCCTCCGCGAGCGCCGCGTCCGCCCACGTCCGCGTCGTCCCGCAGAGCACCGCCGCCGGCGGCTACTCCGTGCTGACGTTCCGCGTCCCCAACGAGATGGACGACGCGAGCACGACGAAGGTCGTGATCGACCTGCCCACCGACACCCCGTTCACCTACGCGGCGGTCCGTCCGCTGCCGGGCTGGGACGCCGACATCGAGGAGGGCAAGCTCCCGAAGTCCGTCGACGTCGAGGGCGCGACGATCACCAAGGCGCCGCTGCACGTGACGTTCACCGCGGACGCGGACTCGGCCGTGCAGCCGGGGCAGTTCCAGGAGTTCGAGATCCAGGTCGGCCCGCTGCCGGCCGAGGGCACCGACCTGGTCCTGCCCGCGCACCAGACGTACTCCGACGGCACGGTCGTCGACTGGGACGAGACGGCGACCGGCTCCGAGGAGCCCGAGAACCCCGCGCCCGAGTTCGTCGTGACCGCCGCGCAGGGCGAGGAGGGTGCGACGCCGACGAGCGGTGCGACGGTCAGCGCGTCGCCGACGACCGCCCCGACGGCCACGGCCGCCGCGGCTTCGTCGGACGCCGCGTCCTCGTCCGACGAGCCCGACTCCCTCGCGCGCTGGCTGGGTGGGCTCGGGCTGCTGGCCGGCATCGCCGCGCTCGTCGTGGCCGTCGTCACGTCCCGTCGCGGACGGAGCCAGGCGTGAGGTGGGGGATGCTGGAGGGCATGGCCCGACGACACGACCGCGCGACCGCACTCGCGACGGCCAGCGCGACGTCGCCGTCCCGGTGGCGGCGGGTGCTGCCGGTCCTCGTCGTCGGCGCGCTGACGGCGGGCCTGGCTGTGCTGGTCGCCCCGTCGGCCAGCGCCCACGACCAGCTCGTCAGCACCGACCCGGCCGACGGCTCCACCGTCGACGTCGCCCCCGACCACGTCACGCTGACGTTCGAGGACCCGGCCGTCGCGATCGGCACCGTCATCGAGGTCGTCGGCCCGGACGGGTCCGTCGTCAGCAGCGGTGCGCCGCAGCTCGTCGACTCCGACGTCACCCAGGCGATCACGGCGCAGGACCTGCCCGCGGGGAAGTACGCCGTCACGTGGCGCGTGACGTCTCCCGACGGGCACGTGGTGTCCGGTGACTTCGCGTTCACCGCGAAGTCGGGGAGCGGCGACGAGGCGCAGGAGCCGGCGGCGACGTCGTCGGCTGCGCCGTCCGACGAGTCCTCCGCGTCGGCGCCCGCCGGCGACGCGCAGTCCGACGGTGACGTCTCGGGCAACCCGATCTCCAGCCCGACGACGAGCGCCGCGGCGGGATCGTCGGCCTCGTCCGACTCCGGCAGCGGGCCGATCGTGTGGCTCGTGATCGGTGTCGGCCTGCTGATCGGCATCGCGTTCGGGCTGCTGGGCTGGTGGCGTGGTCGTCGTCGGGCGGCCGACGACGCCGCGGACGCGTCCGGCACCGACGACGCCGCCGGCCGGGCGTGACGGGACCGCGATGACGACCGGCCGCCGCAACCGCACCCCCCGACCCGCTCCCGAGCGGGCCGGGGGAGGCGCTGCGCCTGCCACCGGTTCCCCGGTGGCCGGCGCCCGCGCCCAGGGTGCGGCGGCCGGGCCGTCGAACGGGTCGGACGCGACGAGCTCGTCCGTGGACCGCACGTCGTCGGGCAGCTCGTCTGGCGGCTCGGCGCGCGGCGCGTCGGTCGATGCCGTCGGGCCGTGGCGCGTCGTCGCGCTGGTGCTCGGCGCGGTCGTCGCCGTGCTGGTGGGGGTCGCGTTCTCCGGGGCCGCGCTGCCGGTGCTGCTGCAGGACCCCGGGCCGGCCGTGCGCTGGGGGCTGCCGATCGCGTCGACGCTCACCGACCTGGCCGGGTCCGTGGTGCTGGGCGCCCTGGTGCTCGCGGTCTGCGTCCTGCCGCGCACGACGGGCGCCGCCGCCGTGCGTGGCTCCGGACCGCGGGCGAGCGGAAGCGCCTACCCACGGACGCTCCTCGTGGCCGCCTGGGCGGCGGCGATCTGGACCGTCCTCGACGTCGTCAAGCTGGTGCTGAAGTACGCGAGCGTCGCGGGCCGGCCCTTGAGCTCGGCGTCGTTCGGACAGGAGCTCGGCCTGTTCGTCACGCAGATCGAGCTGGGTCGCAACCTGCTGATCATCACGACGATCGCGGCCGTCGTGACGGCGTTGTCGCTGGTCGTCGCCACGCCGACCGGCGCCGCGTGGACCACCGTCCTCGTCTTCGTCGCCCTGTGGGAGCAGGCGCAGCTGGGCCACGCCGCCGGGGCCGCGAGCCACGACCTGGCCACGTCCTCGATGCTCATGCACCTGGTGGGCGCCGCGCTCTGGATCGGGGCGCTCGCGGCGCTCGCGCTGCTGGTCCGACGGATGGGGACGGACCTGTCGGCGTCGGTCGCGCGGTACTCGTCGATCGCGGCGTGGTGCTTCGTCGCCGTCGCGATCTCGGGCACGGTCAACGGCGTCATCCGGATGGACTCGTGGTCCGACCTGACCTCCCGCTACGGGGTCCTGCTGCTCGCCAAGGTCGCCCTGTTCGGCGTGCTGGGGCTGCTGGGGCTCGCGCACCGGCGCGCGGTCATCCCGCGTCTGGCCGGCGGTCCGGACGCGCGCGGCGCCGGGACGATGCTGTTCTGGCGGCTCGTGCTCGTCGAGCTGACCGTCATGGGCGCGGTCTCGGGCGTCGCCGTCGCGCTCGCCTCGTCGGCCCCGCCCGTCGCCGAGGTGCCCCCCGCGGACCCGACGCCCGCCTACCAGCTCACGGGCCACGCCCTGCCGCCGGCGCTCACGCCCGCACGGTGGTTCACCGAGTGGACCTGGGACATCGTGCTCGCCTTCGCGGCGGTCGCCGCGATCGTCGTCTACTGGCGGTGGGTGATGCGCCTGCGGGCGCGCGGGGACGCGTGGCCGTGGGCGCGGACGGCGTCGTGGACGTTCGGCATGGTGCTGTTCTTCTGGACGACGTCCGGCGGCCCGGCCACCTACGGGCACGTGCTGTTCAGCGCGCACATGGTCGAGCACATGGTGCTGGCCATGGTGATCCCGATCTTCCTGACGCTGTCCGCGCCGGTGACCCTGGCGCTGCGGGCGCTGCCGGTGCGCGCGACGCGGCTGAGGGGCGACGAGTCGCGTGGCCCGCGCGAGTGGATCCTGGTGCTGGTGCACAGCCGGGTCGGCACGTTCCTGGCGCACCCGGTGGTCGCCGCCGTGAACTTCGTCGGCTCGATGCTGGTCTTCTACTACACCGACGTCTTCCACTGGGCCCTGTCGTCGTCGGTGGGCCACCTGGCGATGGTCGTGCACTTCACCCTCGTCGGGTACCTGTTCGCGAACGCGCTGATCGGCATCGACCCGGGCCCTCGTCGGCTGCCGTACGCGCAGCGCCTGCTGCTGCTGTTCGCGACCATGGGTTTCCACGCGTTCTTCGGCGTGACCCTGGTGACCAGCGACTCCCTGCTGGTGGCCGACTGGTACGGGCTGATGGGCCGGCCGTGGGGCGCCACCGCCATCGCCGACCAGCAGGCCGGCGGCGCCGTGACCTGGGGGATCGGCGAGATCCCGACCCTGATCCTGGCCGTCGCGGTGGCCGTCGCGTGGTCGCGCGACGACGAGCGCGCCGCTCGCCGGCGCGACCGCCGCGTCGACCGCGACGGCGACCGGGAGCTCGACGACTACAACCAGATGCTGGCCCGCCTCTCGAAGACGGACCCGCCAGCACGATGACCCCCT
>Ga0222423_1000356_pt1 | contig 36029 bp, 33 predicted proteins | sample 3A0metagenome_FD_182472 | JGI IMG/M metagenome (GOLD analysis project Ga0222423, IMG submission 182472) | Enriched microbial communities from leaf-cutter ant dump, University of Wisconsin, Madison, United States - 3A0 (version 2) | ecosystem: Environmental > Terrestrial > Nest > Insects nest >...
CATGATTCAGAAAAAACCGCAAGCACAATACGATATTTCCGATTTACCGGCAGGAATTTATCAGATCATGTATCAGCAGGATACGGAAAGAGCGGTGATGGGATTTTCGGTTAATAAGTAATAATTGAGAGGTAAGTAATAAGTGGTAAGTAGTAAGTAGTAAGTGATAAGTGGTAAGTGATAAGTAATTTTGCAAAAAAAATCGACGACGAAACGGGTTGGCGTAAACGAGTTGTTGGTATTTGTAAAAAAACAACGGGAGGCAAATAAACACCCATAGCGGCGGTAGCTATCCACGGAATACGCGAATTACACGTCTATGCCCGTGGTGGTATCAATAGGAGAGGTATCAATAGGAGTGGGTTTAAACCCACTCCTATTGATAATTGACCCTCTCGATTGATTCCACCATTGATCCCACAATTGACTCCACCATTGATCCCACCATTGATCCCACCATTGATCTACCATTGATCCCACCATTGATCCCACCATTGATCCCACCATTGACTCCACAATTTACCCCACAATTGATTCCACAATCGATGCCACAGGTATCTATACCCCTCCCCTTTAGATTCCTACGGAATGACAAAAAGGAGTATAGGAGTGCGAAAGTTTTTGAAATGCAGTCAATTTCACGAGAGGGTGATATGCCGGAAAATTTTGTGTTTTTCGTAGATGAAAAAACGTAACTCTTGCGGCCTCTGGTGATGCTTGCACTCATTTGCGCAGAACATAAAAGCATTACAAGCTCAATCAATAATGCTTTGTTAATTTATTAATAACAATTCAATAAATTAATGTTGTATTAAGTAAATTTGTTTACATTCTGAAATTTTATTGTGCTGATAATCAGCAGATTTCATGATTTTTGTTTTTGAAATGCCTCTTTTACTTAACATTAAATTGAATATACAATCAAAAAACCTTACTTTTGCATCTTACATCATTGGATATTATAACCGATGTCTTACCTGTCGCACGCCTTTACCGAAAAAAACACAATGCCGCACCGGTCTTACATGCTTTCACAGCGGATTAATAAGCTGCTAATTGTTCTGGACTTATTAGTGCTTAATCTATTATCTGTGTGGTTTGTTCGGGAGTTTTTCACCCAGTCTCCGGTTCTGTTGGCTATTATGGTACTCCAAACCATGTCCTGGATAATTATTACGGTGTATATGAATTATTATCATCGTTTTTACACCCGGGAATCCGTATCTATTTATTTGCATACCACCAAGGCTATTGTTTATTTTTCTTTAATCTCCTATATCCTCTTTTTTGCGGTATTCAATGCGCAGATAGAGGCAGCAGATGCCGGAAATATTCTGTATGTAACCCTTTATATAGGGGCATTTGTATTGTATTTATACCTCAGTCGTTTGGTTCTGTTGGCCTATCGCAGATTACACCGTGATGCCCGCGAACTGACCTCTCATATTATCTTTATCGGCAGTTCGGAATCACTCTTTCAGGTGATGGGAGATATGACCGGCGGTAAAATAAAAGAATACCGGGCAGCCGGTTATTTTGCTCCGGAACCTTATAGCGCTGCGGGCATGACTTATTTTGGCGATTACAATGCATTGGATAGCCTCCACGAAGGCCGTTATGTAGCGCATGAGATTCTGATCTGTCTCGGCGCTATGAAAGACGAACGGGTGAAGGCTTTTGCCGACCGTGCCGAAAATCTCATGCTTAGGGTCAATTACCTACCTTCCTATTATGAGATCAATCGCCCGGTATCTATGAAGCAGATGGGGCGCTTTCCGATACTGGCTCTAAGAGAAGAGCCTTTGGGAGTAGAGTGGAATGCCATGCTCAAAAATATATTTGACGTTGCTTTTTCTCTGATTGTGTTTTTTGGCCTGCTCATCTGGCTGATTCCTATCATAGCCTTATTGATTCGTTTGGAATCTAAAGGCCCTATTTTCTTCGTGCAGCAGCGCTCCGGGCATGGTAATTTTGTGTTCAAATGCATCAAATTCCGCACGATGCGGGTGAATAATGAAGCGAATAGTAAACAAGCGACTAAAGGCGATGCCCGCATAACCCGTGTAGGTGCTTTCCTGAGGAAAACCAGCATTGACGAACTGCCTCAGTTCATTAATGTGTTGAAAGGCGAAATGTCTGTAGTAGGCCCGCGCCCGCACATGCTTTCTCAAACCGAAGATTTTTCGAAGATTATTGATCATTATATGGTGCGCCATTTTATCAAACCGGGCATCACCGGCTGGGCACAGGTTACCGGCTACCGGGGAGAAATCCATACGGAAGCGGATATCCGCAATAGGGTGGCTGCCGATATCTGGTACATGGAAAACTGGTCTTTTATCTTAGATCTGAAAATCATTTTCTTAACCGTTTGGAAAGCCGTAACGGGTGATAGTAAGGCGTATTAGGGTGAAGTCAAAAGTCAACCCCGAATGCTCGGGCAAGAATGCAAAATGAACAATGAAAAAAAATGATAGTCAACGGATTGAAATTCTGAGCATACAGATAAAATCTTCTTGACTTAGAGCATTTAGATTATGCCGGGGAAGGGTGGAGGCTTTATGGTAACATGGTCTTATACGCAACAAAAAATGAGTACGGAGCAAGTTGGTGCGAATGAGGGTGCAAATGATTTGAGCATTATTATGGATCATCCGGGGGATAAATGTAAAACAATTCAGTAGAGATACACAGCCCTGTGTCTCTACGATGACTGAGCCCGTGCCTTTGTAAACCGCCCGGGATTTGATGAAAAATTAACATCTGTTTTTTATTCATTATTTATTTTTCATAAATGAGGATTGCTTATCTTCGCGCCGGATTTTTTAGTGGAAAGTGGAGAATTGAAAGGGGGGTAATGGTGAATGATTAATGGTGAATGGTTAATGATTAATGGTGAATGATCAATGATTAATGGTTAGTGATTAATGGTGAATGATCAATAGTTAATGGTTAGTGATTAATGGTGAATGGTTAGTGATGAATTTTTGTGTTTTTCGTGCTTTTCGTGGTTAGGAGAAAACCGTGGTTGAGAACTAAAACATAACAATTGAACAAATGCTTCGACAGGCTCATGCTTCGACAAGCTCATGCTTCGACAGGCTCAGCATGACAAGCGCTCAGCATGACAAGCGCTCAGCATGACAAGCGCTCAGCATGACAAGCGCTCAGCATGACAAGCGCTTAGCTTTATGAAGTGTTTCGACAAACAATGACTTGAATCATCGTAATTCATAATTCGTAATTGAATTTGTAATTGAAAAAAATTTATGGCAAAACATATATATCATTACCGCAGCGGACTGCTTATCTTAACGCTCGGTTTTTTACTGTTCGGGTTCAGTTCCTGTAGCTATAAGAATATCCCGTACTTTACCAATGTGCCGGATACCGGAAAGGTATATCAGCAGGCTATGGTGAATGGAGGGACTCCCTATACGCCACTTATTATCCGACCGGATGATATTCTGATGATTACGGTGTCAACATTGGATAATAACCTGTCTATTTTGGCGCCGGAAGGCGGCGCTACCGTAAGCCGCAGCGTTAATACCGTGAGCACCCAATCCAATATTGACGGTTATTTGGTCAGCAAGGATGGAAATGTGGAGCTGCCGCTCTTAGGTACTCTACATTTGGGCGGACTGAACACCTCCGAGGCTAAGGAACTGATTGCTCATAAATCCTCCGCCTTGTACAAAGATCCTGTGGTGAATGTACGGATCATGAACTTTAAAGTTACGGTTTTGGGTGAGGTGAATAAACCGGGTACGTATTATATCAATAGTGAAAAAGCCTCGGTATTGGATGCCATAGGCCTCGCCGGAGACCTGACCATCTTCGGAAAAAGAGAAAACGTGATGTTGGTACGGCAGGAAGATGGCCGGCAGGAAATAGCCCGCTACAACCTGAATGACGGACAGATTCTCAGCTCGCCCTATTTCTACCTCCGCCAAAATGATGTGATCTATGTAGAACCGGCCAAAAGCAAAGCCGCAGCTACCGATGCTGCCCGTACTCGTAACCTGTCTATATTATCTTCTTTTGCTACTATTATTACCGTGATTTTAACTCGCGTTAAATTTAATTAAACTATAGGACATAAATATTATACATGGCTGACAACCAACATTATATAAAGGAGAGTTCTGACTTTACTTCTGAAGAAGAGGCGGCATCGGGACTGAATATACAGCAGATCTGGTTTCGGATACGGATGTATTGGCATTGGGCCTTACTGAGCGCTCTCTTAGCAGCGCTCTTAGCTTTTGGCTACCTGAAAGTAGCTACGCCAATCTATAATACTACCGCACAAATCTTAGTAAAGGATAATGATAATAAGGGTGGAAGCAGCGGTGCGGCCATGGATATGATGCAGAATATGGGCATCCTTTCCGGGGTGAGTAATGTGGATAATGAACTCCAGATCATCCAAAGCTATACCCTGATGCGGCAGACGGTATTGGAATTGGGGCTGAACATCCGTTGGGAAGCGGATTCCCTGCTTTGGGGCAATAAAGATGCTTATGGGGTACAACTGCCTTTCCTTGTGAACGAGGAAATTGTTAACGAAGCACAATACGACAGTTTGTGCCTTGCTGATTATCAATTGAAGGCGGATGCTACGGGTTATCGGATCATCAATAAGGATAATGAAACTACTTTCCGGGGACTATGGGGTATGCCACTCCACCTGCCGGGTATGAACCTGACTTTATTGATCAAGCCATCTGCACCTGCTGAATTCTCTTATAAGTTGAATTTTTTCAGTTTGAATGTCGCTACCAATAGTTACCGTGGAGCATTAAAGGCGGAGATACCCAATAAGCAGGTGAGTATCATCAATCTGAGTATAGAAAATAGTAATCGGGAGCGAGGCAGGGATGTGCTGAATACCCTGATTGATCGCTATATTCAAAGTGGGATTACTGACAGAAATGCCATATCCGACAGCTCCATCGTATTCATCAACAGCCGTTTGGTTTCCGTGAGTAATGAATTGGATGATATTGAGGAAAGCATGCAGGATTTTAAACAGCAGAACCAATTGGTGGATATTTCAGAACAGAGCAGAGCTCTGATCAAGAATGTAGGTGATATTGGTTTGGATGAGATGCAACAGGAAGTACAACTGAGTGTGATTCGTTCCCTGATTGATTATATGCAGGACAGCAAAAGCCCGCGCTTAGTGCCCGCCAGTCTGACGGTGGATAATGGTACGTTATCTCCTTTGATTCAACAGTACAACCAGTTGCTATTGCAGCGGGAACGGGCATTGATGAGTTTGACCGAGGATAACCCGGTGGTGCGGAACTTGGATAATCAATTGGACGGTTTACGTGCGAATCTCGTCAATGGCCTGCATTCTTTGCAAAACTCAATAGAGGCCGGATTGAATGCCATCCGTAGAAAAACAGGTAGTATTGAAAGTCAGATCAGCTCGGTGCCGGGCAAGGAACGGCATTTTGTGGAATACAGCCGGCAGCAGGCTATAAAACAAGAATTGTATTTGTTCCTCCTGCAACGCCGGGAAGAGGCCGCATTGTCCAAATCCTCTACGCTTTCCAATACCCGGATCATTGATGCCGCACGTTCGGATAATGAACCGGTGAAGCCGAAAAAGAAGATTATTATGGCGCTTGCAGTATTGGCAGGAGCATTGATTCCTTTTGGTATTGTATATCTGCGGGAATTGTTCAATAATCGTATCGAAACCCGTGCCGATATCGAAACCCGTACTTCAGTACCTATTGTGGGCGAGATCATTCATGTGGAGCATGAGGAGGAACGCCCCTTGGTGGTGCAGCCGGAAAGCCGTACCACCATCTCAGAACAATTCCGATTATTGCGTACCAATCTGCAATTTGCCTTAGCCCAACGGCCGGATGCTAAAGTATTGCTATTCACCTCCTCCGCACCGGGTGAGGGTAAAACCTTTACTTCAATGAATCTGGCGGCTACCCTGAGTATTGCGGGGCATAAGGTGGTAGTGATGGGCTTGGACTTGCGTAAGCCTAAGTTTGGGCGCTTATTGGGCATTGATCATCTTCCGGGCTTTACCCAATACATGGTAGGATCGTACAGCCTGCAACAGGTCATCCATCGCTTACCGGGTTATGAGCATTTAGATGTGATTCATGCCGGGCCCATCCCGCCCAATCCGGCGGAAATGCTGATGATGGATAAGGCCAATGCCTTATTTGAAACCCTGAGACAAGAATATGATTATGTGATTATTGATACCACTCCAGTATTGGTGGCGGATGCCCAGATCTTATCGGCCCAGGCGGATGCTACCCTCCTGCTTTGCCGGATCGGCGTTACCCTGAAAGAACAGATTAAACATTTGGAGGCTTTAAGCGCACAAGGCAAATTGAAACATCCTTATTTGGTGGTGAATGATGTGAACTCCAAACGCTATAATACTTATTACGGTTATGGCTATGGATACGGCTATGGATATGGATATGGTTATGGCTATGGATACGGTTATGGCTATTATGAAGAAAGCACTCCTAAAAAGAAATGGTACCAATTTTGGAAAAAACATTAAGCAGCTATGCGGTAAATATGCAGATAATGCATTAAGTTTGCAGCTTGGTTGGTGTTAAGGGGTTAGTGATTAGTGGATAGTGGTTGTCACCCTGAGCCTGTCGAAGGGCGCTACCGAAAGAGTTATATTTTTTTACTATTTACTTTTTAATTTTAAAGAACCGATTACTAAACAAATAAAAATTACAATTATGAAAAAGCTATTCTTATTAGCTGCTGCGGCTTTCTTATTGCAAAGCCCCGCCTCCGCACAAACAGGTTTGGATGCCCAACAGGCTGCCTATCAACCTAAATCCCATTTTGAAATCGGTGTGGGAGGAATTAGTTCTGTTAATTTTAAACGTGCCGGTATTAGTGGCAATCTGAAATGGGTATTGCCTACAAAGGATGAGGATGGTAATGGCTTTTTAATCACCTTAAAAGCTACTCACCTGCCGGCTACTAATGGCTCGGGTTTCTTCAGCGCCTTTAATGAGGGCAAAGCAAATAATATCTCTGCGGTTTACTTGATGGGGGGCTATCGTTTATATATCTTAGACAACCCTAAACCTAACAGTAATCTCTTTTTTGAATTCAATTTGGGTATAGCTCAGGTAGGCCTTAATAAAACCGGTGTGGGGATCAATCCATTATTCGGCTATCAATTCAGTAAGCATTTTGGTCTTACTTTGGGAATGCAGGCTTTGATAGTGAAAAATCCCATCCATGTAGGGGAAATAGGTTTTTCTTATCGCTTTTGATCTAAATAGATTATACACTGTATATTGTATAATTGAAGTAGTTTATATTGATCACTTCCTATAGTAATGTATTTTTGTTTTATGAGATATATTTGAGGATGTGCTATATAAGAGTGCGCCTTTTTAATTGAGTGTACAAATTCAATTTTTTATGTAGGCGCTTGTGCAGTATTAATTATGATTATGCAGGTAATGTTGTATTTATTTTTTTTAAAATTTTATTGTTCTAGTGTCTGTACTTCACCATGTGTTGTTATCAGGCGGTATCGGAAGCCGACTTTGGCCTTTATCCCGTAAACACCGTCCCAAGCAATACCTTCCTTTATTTGAAAAGCAATCATTATTTCAGCATTGTGTGCTGCGTAATAGGGAATTATGTTCTCATTTACTTATAGTTGGTAATGCAGAGCAAGAGTATCTCAGTAGGAAAAATTTGGAAGAACTCGGGATAAATGATTATGAACTGATTGTAGAAGCAGCTCCTCGTAATACCGCGGCAGCCATAGCCTTTGCAGCTTTTCATCTTCCATCGGAAGATATTATGTTAGTTACTCCTTCTGATCATATAATATCAGAGGGTAACGAATATATACGAGCCGTTAATCAGGCTGTTGAATTTGCTAGAACCGGTGCTTTGGTTACTTTTGGTATTTATCCAGACAAACCGGAAACGGGTTACGGATATATAGAATACGACGGTAATAACGTTTTGTCATTTAGAGAAAAGCCAAATGTGTCCACAGCTTCAACCTTTATTGAAAGTGGATGCTTTCTATGGAACAGTGGTATGTTTTGCTTTCAGGCCGGTAACTACTTAGAAGAACTTAGAATACATGCATTTGATTTATATGAAAGTGCTTTTTTAGCTTGGGAAAATAGCGAAAAAGGAAGATTACCTTTAAATGAGAGTATGAATATACCGTCAATTAGCGTGGATTATGCAGTGATGGAGCGGTCAAAAAATATTAAAGTAATACCTTCCACCTTTAAGTGGAATGATTTAGGGTCTTTCGATGCATTGTGGAATTATTATGAACAGCAAAGTGGTAGTAATATTACTAATCTTGTATTAGGCAGCCTAAAACAGGTGGAATTTCTAAATATGGAGAACGTGTTACTAGTAGAAACAGAAGATGCCATTTTAATATTGCCTCGCAATCATAGTCAGGATGTAAAAAAATTGCATGAAAGTATTATAAAGGAAAAACCTCATTTGCTGTAATTATGATCTTCATAGAAAATAACATGACTTATATTAACGAGCACGACATTCGCCCATGGGGGCAATATTGGGTATTGGAAGACAGTAGCACCCATAAGGTAAAACGGATAGAGGTCAACCCTGGTGGTCGCCTTAGTTATCAATACCACCTACAGCGTCGGGAGCATTGGGTGGTAGTTCAGGGTGAAGCGCTTGTTACGCTTGAGGGTGTCCAGTCCGCATTAAAAGCAGGTGAGTCGGTATTTATACCGCTCAAAGCTAAACACCGAATTCAGAATCCGGGAACAGAACCTTTAGTGTTTATAGAAGTGCAGACCGGCACTTATTTCGGAGAGGACGATATTGTCCGTATTGAAGACGATTATAATAGAAATATATGAGTAAAGTTGCATTTGTTACTGGAGTAACGGGACAGGACGGTGCCTATTTGTCCGAATTTTTATTGAAAAAAGGCTATATTGTACACGGCCTTAAACGCCGCAGTTCGCTGTTCAATACCGATCGTATTGATCATTTGTATCAGGACCCACATATGGATCATCGTAATTTTATGCTCCACTACGGTGATTTAACAGATAGTACTAATCTTATTCGTCTGATTCAGGAAATACAGCCTGATGAAATTTATAATCTGGCGGCTATGAGTCATGTGCATGTATCGTTTGAAACGCCGGAATACACAGGTAATGCTGATGGCTTGGGTACGCTGCGTATCTTAGATGCTGTTCGCCTCTTGGGAATGGAAAAAAAGACAAGGATATACCAAGCCTCTACTTCCGAGTTGTATGGAAAAGTACAGGAAGTGCCGCAGACGGAAAAAACACCCTTTTATCCTCGAAGCCCTTACGCTGTAGCTAAAATGTATGCTTTCTGGATAACGGTGAACTACCGAGAGGCCTATGGAATGTATGCTTGTAATGGTATCCTCTTTAACCATGAAAGTCCTTTGAGAGGTGAGACTTTTGTAACCCGAAAAATTACCCGTGCCGCATCTCGTATTGCTTTGGGGCTACAGGATAAGCTTTATCTTGGTAATTTGGATGCACAGCGGGATTGGGGACATGCTAAAGATTACGTGCGGATGATGTGGATGATATTGCAGGCACAAGAGCCGGAAGACTGGGTAATTGCTACCGGTAAAACCACCCCTGTGCGTGATTTTGTAAGAATGGCTTTCAGGGAGGCTGGCATTGAGCTGGAATTTAAAGGTGAAGGTGTTCATGAAAAGGCTTTCATAGCTTCCTGCTCCAATCCGGAATATCAATTGCCGGAAGGAAAAGAAGTGTTGAATGTAGATCCAAAATATTTCAGACCTACAGAAGTGGATTTGCTGATAGGTGATGCCTCCAAAGCAAAAAATAAATTAGGCTGGGAGCCGCAGTATAGTTTGGATGAGTTAGTGAAGGATATGATGCAGAGTGATCTAAAATTGATGCAGAAAGAGCAGTTCCTGAAGAATGGAGGATATGGAATACTGAATTATTATGAATAAAAATAGGGGAAGATCAGTATAGAGCAAGAGAAGGCGTATAGCATGTATTTCATTCTGTATAATACCGTGCTCTTCAATGTTTATTTTTAAAGTGGAGAAATTGTAGAAAGAAATTCAGTTAATATTGAAAATATTATTTAAACTAAAAAGTACATAAATAGATCTGGAGCAATATCTCTTGCTCTATATGATATATAGAATTATACCATTACATGGAGCTTAATGCCAAAATATATATAGCCGGCCACCGGGGTATGGTGGGTGGAGCGATTAAACGAGCCTTGGAGCAAAAAGGTTTTACCAATCTTATTTACCGAAGTAGCAGTGAATTGGATCTTCGATCTCAACAGGATGTGCATACCTTTTTTACTACGGAACGACCGGAATACGTATTTCTGGCAGCCGCAAAGGTGGGCGGTATTGTAGCAAATAATACTTATCGTGCGGAATTTTTGTATGACAATTTGCTTATTGAGGCTAATATTATTCATGCAGCGCATCAGGTAGGAGTAAAAAAACTGATGTTTCTCGGCAGTAGTTGTATATATCCTAAATTGGCGCCACAGCCGCTAAAGGAAGCATATCTACTTACCGGCTTATTAGAGGAAACGAATGAACCTTATGCTATTGCTAAGATTGCCGGGATTAAGCTCTGCGAAGCTTACCGTGATCAGTATGGCGATAATTTTATCAGTGTAATGCCAACTAACTTGTATGGCATTGGTGATAATTATCATCCGGAAAACAGTCATGTGTTGCCCGCCATGATTCGCCGTTTCCACGAAGCCAAGGAAGCCAGAGCGTCATCAGTTACTATATGGGGTACGGGAACTCCGAGACGGGAGTTCTTGTATGCTGATGACTTAGCTGATGCCTGTCTTTTTTTAATGGAACAGTATAATGGGCGCGAGTTAGTGAATATAGGCACCGGTACCGATTTGAGTATATTGGAACTGGCAGAATTAGTTAAAGCTGTAGTCTGTTATGAAGGTCATATTGAATTGGATATCAACCGCCCGGATGGTACACCACGGAAGTTGATGGATGTAAGTAAAATTCATCAATTAGGTTGGAAACATAAAATTGACTTAGAAGAAGGAATTGAGTTGGCTTATAAGGATTTTTTAGAGCAAATGTTTGTGGAGATGGGCAAGAGACATTAACCAACAAGCTTAAAGGTTGAACAGTAGTTTTAATGTTAGTTAAAGGTTATTGAATAATTATATGTAAATGAATTTTTGCTTTATTAATTATAAAAAAAATAAATTATATATGCCAACTAAACGAAAAACAAATAGATGCATAAAGTAATGGTGCTTTTTTATCATTGAATAATATTATGGAATCCTCTAATTTATCAGACAAAATTAGGAAAAATATCGTGGGAAGCCTCGGTATTAAATTAATTAGTGTACTTGTAAGTCTTGCCTATGTTCCCGTTTTGATTTCTTATTTAGGTAAAGAAGAATATGGTATTTGGATAGTGATTTCGTCAACATTAGCTTGGATTAATTTCTTTGATATTGGGCTAGGTAATGGGCTAAGAAACCGATTGACGGAAGCTATTAGTATCGCTAATTATGAAAGGGCAAAAACTTTGATAAGTACTAGCTATGCTTTATTAGGAGGTATATTTATAGCGGTAGCAATTGCTTTTGTTTTAACGATTAATTTATGGAACTGGAATAGAATATTAAGTCTTGAATCAATTTCTGCGAATGAACTAAAGTTGCTTATTGGAATGGTTGCTGTTTCATTTTGCCTTAGATTTATAGTACAATTAATTCAACCAATATTATTTGCTATACATAAATCGGCGCTATCCTCACTTTTCCCTGTTGTTTCCAATATTATTGGCATAATATTGATTTATTTGATACGATATATAGATTGCCCCAAATTACTTACAGCAGCCTTTATTATTAGTGTCTTGCCAATTGTTTCATTTATAATTGGTACAGTATTCCTATTTTCAAAATCTTTAAGTTTTATTCAACCATCATTTAAGCATATCGACTTTAGTGTATCTAAGGATATTTTATCATTAGGATTTAAGTTCTTTTTTCTTCAGGTTGCTACTAATCTAATTAATACAGCTTCGAGTTTTATTATTATTAAAATATTAGGTCCTACCTACGTGACGGAATATGATGTTTTATTAAAGTATTATATGATGGCACTTATGGTAAATGAAATAGTATTGGCTCCTTTATGGTCTGCCTTTACAGAGGCTTTTGCAAAGAAAGATTTAGTTTGGGCAAAAAAAGTTTTAAGAAAACTCAACTGGTTCTCTTTAATTCAGGCTATTGGGATATTAATTATGTTTTTTATATCAGATTTAGTGGTTAAGCTATGGATTAATAAGCAATTTTCCATATCCAAAAATTTATCATTCGCTTTAATGGTTCTTATTACATTACGTATTTTCCTGTCTCCTTTCGTAAGGGTAATTAATGGCTCAGGAAAATTGATGTTTTCAATAATTGTGAACGTATTGTGTTGTATCTTGTTTGTTGTGTTAGCTATAACTTTAGGGAAATCGTCCTTAGGAACTGTAGGTGTGGTTATATCCGCATGTATAGCCAGAGCAATATTATTAATAGCTAATATAGTTCAAGTTAGACATTTGTTATCCCTTGGTAGTAATAAACTCCTTAATAGTTAAGGTGTATGATATGTATTAAAATGTAAATAATAATGGCTTTATTACAAAGTGATTTAAATAGGGAATGGAAGCCCATAGATTTTAAATTAAATGCTCTTATTTGGAAAGCAAGAGGAGAGGAGTCTTTAGATATAAGGCGTAGAAATCTTATTGATTTATTTGCTATATTAAAAAATAGCAATATTTGTGTGTGGTTACAAGGCAAAACTTTGCTAAATGCAGTTACCAAAAATGAACTTGTTGAAAATGACCACGATGAAGATATTGGCATTTTGTATGAAGAGTGGATTAAAAAGGGGGAGCAGGTACATGAACAGTTGCTAACAAAGGGATTTTCTCAAATTCGGGATACTGTTGATATAGTTTCCTATATTCGTAATGACAGATATATTGATATTTGTTTGTTTCGGAAACATCGCTCTAAACTAGGATACCAAAATAAATTCTTTCCAAAGCATTTCTTTGATAGGTTAGACTCTCTAGATTTTTTGGGATACAACTTTCTTATACCCAACAACGTTGATAAGCTTTTAGGTCTTATGTATGGAGAAAATATAGTTCCTCGTCCAAATATGATCAAAAGGATTGTAATGAAAGTTTTTACTCCTTCTGCGTATTTCAAGAAGGGAAAATTTTTTGTTACAAAAATTATTAATCATACCCCACACAACTTGCGTTGGATGATTAATTGCTTTCCTTTCTTAGGCGTAAAATATAAAAAACTTTCAAAGGATGCTTTCTTAGATATATTGATTGAGCCTATAGATTCTCCAAATTGGTATTGGCGTAAGCCACATTTAGATATTGTAACTAATAATAAGCAAAATGTAAGGGTTAGAGATATAATAAATTTTTTTAAAAATGAAAGTAATTTCAATTATACGAAGTCGTTAATTGTTGAAACAGATACTCGTCAATGTTTTTCTGAACCTAATAATTTAGATTATAATTTTTGGAATAGTGGAAATAATTATTTTATTTACTGTATAATTTATCAATTCAGAAGGGAGGTTGTTGCATATAATAAGGCGAATGACTATATTAAATTAAAAAGAGGTATATCTTTATATTCTAAGGAATATTTTGAAAGGCTTGAGCCTATGTCAGATACAGAAATCAAAAAAATTCTCGAAGATCATCCTATAGAAATTGAAAATAATGCTTGTACTAGTGGAAAACATAGAGTTTTTGCCATGATTGGAAGATTAATAGAAGACAAGCCATATATTCCATTTAATTCTTTTATTAAATATTAGTATTATGCCCCGCTTGGATATTATTGGAGTAGGTGGTGTAGGTAAAACCACTTTTGTGCAAAATTTAAAGTCGTTTCGAAAGTCCCCAAAATGGATGGACGAGAGAGAGGCGTTGAATATTACAATAAGGAGGGCTTTAAAATCTGCTAGCTACTCAGTATATTTGAAATCTATATTATATGCTCTGTCGGCTTTTAGAATAAACCTGCCTAATAGTATTGCAACTCAATTTATGATGAAAATGGGTGGAAATTGCTATATTGAGTTTCTTGAAAATCATCCTCTTTTTTTACAAGCTATTGGAAAATGTATAGAGCGGTCAGGAACTAATAATATTCAAAAATTAAACTTTATTCATCATTTTGTGCATGTCTTGCAAAAACTATCATTTATTGAACGCTTTACGGAAAAGGATGATTGGGTAATTTGGGACGAATCATTAACTCATAAAATGTTTGCAGTCATACCTTGGACAGAGGATAGTATAGATTTAGTAGAACTATATTGTGAGTCTGTACCACTACCTGATGGGATTATATATCTGAGAGATAGCCCCGATAGAATTGCAAAAAAAATTTTAAAAAGAAGTTGTTCTGGTAGAACAGTAGTGGCTCATGCTAATTTAGACACAGACGGATTAACAAATTTAAATATTATAACAAATGTTTTAGCTGAAGAATCTCTTAATATTATGGCATATAGAGGAGTAAACATACTTGAATTAAATGCAAAAGATGAAAATGAAGTAAATATTACAAAAGCTCAAGAGTTCATTAAAACCCTTATTGCTCCCACCTAAGGTATGGTTTTACTTAGCATGCTAAATATAATCTATATTCACATTTATATTGTATAGGTTAGGGTGAGCAAAAATACATGAATTATATGGTATATGTGTAGCTTTGTAATTTTTTATGATAACGGCTGAAGTAGTAACAATAACAACAATAATATGAAATTTTTTTGGGAGGATATTAAACTGAATAAAGGGCAGATGTCGCTCTTTTTATTGATATTTCAATCAATAGGGATAAGGTTTTTCCAAGGACAGGGTGTAATGCTATTATCATTCATTATTATTTTGAATTATAAGAATCTTAGGCTTTTATTAAATAATAAGATAGTTATATTTATAGCTATATTTATTTTCATTTGTATTATTCAAGAGGTTGATTTAAAAACAGTAATTTTATACATATTAATTATCATGTCTTCTGTGTGTATGATTGGAAGGTATCTAAATTTAGAAAATTCATTTATACGAGATTTTAAAGGAGTTGCAGCTTTTTTTTGTTTATATGGAACAATTGTTTTCGTTCTTTTGATAGTGGCAAAACCATTGTTCTCTACTTTAAAATTCATTAGCAATAGTGAATATATACATAGCCTTTTTATTTTTATAAATTCTACATCTACTTTATTTCCTGGATGGTATCGGTTGTCATCTCTTGCATGGGAACCTGGTTGTTTTCAGTTAGTTTCTAGTTTGTATCTTCTAATAACTGTAAAAGAAAGAACCAACATTAAAAAAATAATTTGGTTGGTTCTTATTCAGATATTGACTGGTTCCTCAATGGGGTATATTAATTTAATAATGATAGCTTTGTTTTTTTTGCTGGAAGGTAGAAAATCTATAGTTTTGATTTTTGTTGTAGCAATAGTTGGCATTATAGTATATCCTATTCTTCAATCAAATTTATATGACAAAATAGAAGGTTCCGGATCGGGATCAAGTACTATTCGTTTACGGGATCTTACCGTAGGTATAGAAAAGATAAAGCAGAACCCTATAATAGGTTTCCCGGTTAGCAAACTATATGAAGACACCGAAGCCAAGGCGATTGAAGACAGGGTTTGGGCACAAGCAAACACTTACTCAACTATAGATAATTTAGGTTATTTTGCAGGAGGATATACGAATGGATTATTAGGCTTGTTCTTAAATTGGGGTATTCCATTTGCGTTGTGGATGTTATATATGCTTTATAAGAACCCCATAATCAAATATACATCTAGGCTTTTTGTGTTTTTTTTTGTAACAATATTTTTGTTGACTACGATTAGTGAGCCAATAACTTTTACTCCTTTATTTTTTATATTTCCTATTTCTTTTTTCTACAGAGATGTTTTTTTATTAAAGAGAAAAAAGGAGCAATACTATAAAATGAAGAATGAATGAAAGCTTAGTTTTTCTAATTCAATTTGATAATAAACATATACATTAATGAATTTGCTTAGTAATACATCTAAATTGTTAAATACCGTTTTCGATATTTTAGATAGGCAGTTTCTTGATACCTATGTTATCATGAATAAATATGACGAGATGCCAGAATCTATTCCATCGGATATTGATATTAACATTTCACAAATTGATTTCCAGCGCTTAGATTTTATAATTACCGAATTATCTAAGGAAACTGGCTTACTCATTACACAGAAGATTTGGAGCAATTATAGACAATGTGCTTATATATTAAGTTCAATAAACCTTACTCAGCCTTTTCGGGTGCAATTGGATTTTTTCTCCGATTTTGGAATGACTAGTATACCCTTGTTAATTCCATGTGTTGAGATAAATTGCAATACTAGAAGATATGGACGCTTTAATGTTCCAGCTTATCATGTAGAATACGTCTTTTTGTTATTTCGGAGGATATTTAAAAATGACTTTTCTGTTGCACACTGTCATACCTTAAAAACAGCCCTGAATCATGATGTCGATAAAATTGTAGCGTATTCTGCATTATATTTTGGAAACGAGCTAGCTAATGAGATATCGGATAAAGTACTAAAAGAGGACATCAATGGTTTATTAAAAATTCGACCAATTTTATTAAAGCAAATGAATAAACATTCTCTTAAACAAGCTTTTGGAAGCTATTATTTTCGTTATTGGTATGATCATCTTATAAGGACAATTTTTAGAGTAAAATATCCCGTAGGTATGTCAATAGCTTTATTAGGGCCTGATGGATGCGGGAAAAGCACTATTTATGAAAAAATAGAATACATATGTTACGGTAGCTTTCATGGGATTGAAAAAAAATATTTTAGACCAAGGCTATTTAAGAATATAGGTCACTACAATATACTTAACCCTACGGAAGAAGGAGAAACCAATCCAGACCCTCATGGTGTATCGCAGGACTCTTTTTTTAAATCTTTAGTGAGATATTCTTTTTATAATATAGATTTTGTATTAGGGTATTGGTTGATAATAAAAAAGCTAGAAATAAAAAAGAAACTGGTTATTTTTGACCGGTACTACTATGATTATTATGTAGATATGAAAAGATACAAGTATAACTTACCTAAGTGGTTGCCTAGATTATGGGGTTGGTTGATACCTAAACCTGATCTAATATTTATTTTAGATGGCAATGCTCAGGTTTTTTACGAACGGAAAAAGGAATTGACATTAGAGGAGTTGGAGAGACAAATTATTGAATATAGAAAATTGGCTGCTAGTATAAGAAATACGTTATTAATAAATGCAATAAAACCCATAGACAAAGTTAGTATGAGTATTACAAATCATATACTATTGTATAAAGCTGAACGAACTGCAAAAATGATGGGTAACACGCTTAATGATAGTGGCCTCCCAATTTAAATTAATTTATTATTAAGTAATGAAAATATCAATTATTACAATAACTTTTAATAGTGAAAAAACAATTGAAGATACGATAAAAAGTGTTCTGTCTCAAAGATATAGTGAAATAGAATATATTATAATTGATGGTGGATCTACCGATGATACGTTAGAAATCTGTAACAGATATAAATACGGTATAGCCAAAATAATCTCTGAGTCCGACTCTGGTATTAGTGATGCATTTAACAAGGGTATTAGTTACGCAACAGGGGAAGTTATTGGTATTCTTAACTCTGACGATATGTTTGCGGAAAATGTTTTGAATCATGTTTCAATGAAAATCAATAAAGAAACTGATGTTTTTTACGGGAATGGCATGAGACTTCTTCCAAACGGAGACTCTCGGCAATACAATGCACTTCCTCTTAATAGACTATATGATTGTATGGCATTAGTTCATCCTTCTGTTTTTATACGAAAGGTTAGTTATGAGAAGTATGGAAACTTTAATCTTGATTTTAAAATGTGCATGGATAGAGAACTTTTGTTAAGAATGCTTACCTCCGGTGCAAAATTTCAATATACAGATAAAGTACTCTCAATATATAGGATGGGAGGCGCTAGCGATCTAAATTACGTTAATAAAGTATTGCCTGAAAAAAGGAAGATATCAGTGATGTATGGTATGGTCGGATGGAAAGCTATGCTCTTCTATATTAGAGATTGGTTGTATGTGAAAATCAGGGGGCTATGATTATTTGTGAGGTGCTTGCATTATGCATATAGTAGTATTTTGCGAATTTATGCTTGATTTTTAAAAGGTATTTGAAACTTAGCAATTGATTATTTTGAGCTAAATAGACTAATGTTTTATTTGTAATGCATCTTTCTATATTAAATTCTATTGGCAATAGTAAAAAATGGATAATATGGGCAATAAATTGAAAATATTTGTTTCAGCATATGCTTGTGAGCCAAATTCAGGATCGGAAATTGGCGTTGGTTGGCATTGGATATTAGAAATGTCAAAATATTATGACTTGTGGGTTTTAACACGCTTATCTAATAAACAAAATATAGAGAATTGGGTTGTAGATAATAAATACTTAAATAATGTAAGGTTTATATATTACGATCTCCCACTACTAATGAGATTTTGGAAAAAAGGGATGAGGGGAGTTCGATTTTATTATATTCTTTGGCAATACTTTTCCAATAGACTGGTTAAATGCACTATGCAAGTAAATGATATTAAAATATATCATTTGCTTACTTACGGTAATGCGTTATGGCCAGCAAGTAAATATGGACAAAAACAATTTTTTATTTGGGGACCTACTGGAGGTTTAGATACTATAGCAAGTGAATATTCAAAGTATTATGATTTAAAAGGAAGGCTAATAGAGTTTTTTAGAAGATTAATAGTGAAAACACTTCCAGTGAACTATGGCTTTAATAGACGTTGTAAGAATGCAGACCTAATTCTATGTAAAACTGGTTTTACAAAAAAAAGAATACCTCGAAAATATCAAGACAAATCTATTGTATTTACAGATGTAGCTGTTGACCAAGATATTCGTAAGTCTCTCTTTCAAACTAATGACATGGATATTACTAACTATTTGACTGTTGGGAAGTTAGACGCATGGAGAGGGTTTGATTTAATAATTGAAGCATTTGAGTTAGCTATTCTAAAAAATAAGCGTATAAATTTAACAATCGTGGGAGATGGGCAAGATTGGAATCGTTTAAAGAAACTTATTTATTCCAAAGGGTTATCAAATCATATTAGAATGACTGGGAAGGTGACTATGAAAGAATATCAACAATATATGAATGAAACCAATGTAGTAATAAATGCTGCATTGAAAGAAGGTGCCGTTACTACATCCTTTGATGCAATGGCTTTAGGGAAACCTCTTATTTGCATTGATACTCAAGGTTATACGAGAGCTTTCACGAATGATTATTCTATAATAATACCACAACAAAAGAGAAAAAATATTATTAAATTATTAAGGGATGCTATTTTAAAATTAACTGATCAAAAGATTAGGAAGGAACTTAGTGAAACTGCGCTAAACAATAGTGAAAATTTTAGTTGGGAAAATAAAGGTAAAGAAGTTTATAATTTATTTGAAGAATGGTATCAAAGAAGTATATAGAATTTGAAAATATTGATATATCAAATATAATTTCTGTATTATTATTATTGGACAGAAGATTTCCTCTTTTCTATTCATTTCGAAATCAAGATAAAAAATATTGGTTGATTCCTGAAAAGAATATGAAAACTGGATTAAGTATTTATCAACCGTCAAGTTTAAAAGGCAGAGTTGTAAAAATTATATTTCCACTTTTTAAAAATGTTAAATTCATTCAGTATATTACTGGCACAAAAATATTCAACTGTAAGTTGAATAGTAATTTATTGTCCCTATTAGAACATTTATTCGGAACTTCAGAACTGGAATTTTCATTATTTGGTGGTACACCTTCCATTCACAGGAAGGTGATTATTCAGGTATTCAAAGGCAATAAAATCCTGGCTTATTGTAAAGTAACTACATCAGAAGAAATTAAAAAGTTATTTATAAACGAATATTTACTAATTAATCATTTGCACGATATTGGTATAGAAAATGTACCTAAAGGCTTGTATTACGGATCACTAAATGATAACCTTGATGTATTTATTCAAAGTACAACAAAATCTAGTATGTCCCAAAATATTCATTCTTGGTCAATTCTTCACTGGAATTTTTTACAGAACCTAATGGAAAAAACTGTACAATTTTTACCCTTTGAACAAACTGATTTTTATGAGTCTCTTAGTAAGTTATCGTCAAGAATAAAATATTTGCATGATATTGATACCTCGGTATTGTTAGCAACTACAAACAAAATATTAAATTCCTTTTCAGAAAAGGAAGTAGCATTTAGCGTTTATCATGGAGATTTTACCCCATGGAATTGTTATGTAGAAAAAGGACGTATATTCGTATTTGATTTGGAATATGCGAAAAGGACTTATCCTCCTTATTTAGATTGGTTTCATTTCTTCACGCAGGTGGCTTTATTTAAGCACAAAGCCAATGCTACCGAGATATTTGAAATGTTTAAAAAAAAGAGCAAAGATCTGATCTCCTTCTTTGATGATCCGGTATTAATGTATAAATGCTATCTTTTGGATATAATTTCTTTTTATCTCCATCGAGAGAAAGATAACCTGACAGGGGATGTGAAAAAAAATATGATTATTTGGGTTGAACTACTAACACTACTATGAATATACTGCACTTTTCGCTGGGGCTACCTCCCTACCGTTCTGGTGGGCTTACTAAGTATGCTACCGATTTGATAGTTGCCCAACAGGCAGCTGGTTATAATGTGAGTTTATTATATCCTGGTGATTTTACTTTTTGGAAAAGTGCTAAAATGTACATTGATGGAGCAGTTGATTTTAACGGGGTACAGACCTTTGAAATTAAAAACCCTTCTCTCGTACCTCTTTTACATGGTGTACGTAATCCTTCTGATGTATATAACTATCCTTCATTGGAAGAGAGTATAATGCTGAATTTTTATGAAAAGTTAAAGCCAGATATATTTCATGTTCACACTCTTATGGGCATGCCATCTTCCCTTTTAGAATATTTCAAGAAAAATGGGGTGAAAATAATCTTTACTACCCATGATTATTTTGGTTTATGTGCAAAGGCTAATTTTATTAATCAGGATAATGTGTTGTGTAAAGGTGCGGAACCCCAACTATGTGCTTTATGTAATAATAACGCAGAAAGCACATTGTTCTTAAAACTTCGTAATTCCAAATATATTTTACGATATAAAAACGCACTAAATCCCAAAATAAAGCAAAAGAAAAGACAGAAGGTATTACAAACAAACCACACCCATTTTGAGGAAGAACGAATTAATAAATATGAGAAATTGTTGAATTATTATATTAATATTTTCAATCGTTTTGATACGATTCATTTTAACAGTCGTGTAACTGAGCAGGTTTATCGACAATATTTACAAATAGATCACTCAATGGTTATTCCTATTAGCCATAGCGGTATTTCGGACAATCGTCAATTAAAAACATTTGATAAAAATAAGATCAGGTTGACGTTTATAGGAAGCACAGATATTTACAAGGGCTTCTCCGAATTAAAGGAGGCATTGATTAATCTATTGCGAGAGGGGGTGAGGAACTGGGAACTGAACGTATTCGGAGGAGCAGTAGCAACCGATCCCGATAGTAATAAAATCAATTATAAGGGGCGATATAAAGATGAAGAGTTGATCTCAATATTTTCCGCAACAGATATGTTGATTGTTCCCTCAGTATGGAAGGAAACATTCAGCTTTATTACATTGGAGGCTCTTTCATTTGCAGTGCCCGTCTTAGTTACAGAATCGGTGGGGGCTAAAGATATTGTAAAAAAGTACATGCCAGATTTTGTTATCCCAACTGGGAAAGAGGCATTATTTACCAAGCTTAAAAAAGTATTAGCAGCAGATGATGATAGCTTGCTTAAATTTAATCAATCCATATTTACATCAGATTTTAGATACGGTATGGATGAACATTTAAAGAGAATAGACGATTTGTACAAGGAGGCAATAAAATCATGAAAATAGCTATTATAGGAACCCGCGGCATACCTAATCATTATGGTGGGTTTGAACAGTTTGCTGAATACCTCTCTTTAGGCTTAGTACAGAGGGGTTATGAAGTGACTGTTTACAATTCGCACGCACATCCTTTTCAGGAGAAAGCATGGAATGGAGTAGATATTATACACTGCTATGATCCGGAAGAAAAAATGGGTACAGCAGGCCAGTTTATATATGATTTTAATTGTATTCTGGATACCCGAAAAAGAAATTTTGATATTATTCTACAACTAGGATATACCAGTAGTTCAGTATGGGGCTGGTTGCTGCCTCGCCGTAAAAGCATTGTTACCACAAATATGGATGGATTAGAGTGGAAGCGATCGAAATATTCTAAGAAAGTGCAAAAATTCCTGCAATATGCGGAGAAGTTGGGAGTTAAATATAGTGATTATCTCATAGCTGATTCTGTAGGGATACAGTCTTATCTGAAAGATAAATACAAAAAGGATGCTATTTTTATCCCATATGGTGCGCATATATTTTTGCAGCCTTCGAAAGAAATATTGAAGCAATATGGATTATTGCCCCACACTTATAATATGCTTATTGCCCGTTTGGAGCCGGAAAATAGCATAGAAATAATTTTAGATGGAGTAGTTAAATCAGGAAATACAGCAACATTTTTAGTGATTGGGAAACACGAAACGGTATATGGAACTTATCTTAAAAACAAATTCAGAGATAGTAGAAACATAAAATTTATAGGGGGAGTATATAATATTGAAGCATTGAATAATTTGCGACATTATTCTAATCTCTATTTTCATGGCCATACAGTAGGAGGGACTAACCCTTCCCTTTTAGAAGCAATGGCATCGCAGGCTTTGGTTTGTGCTAATGATAATATTTTCAATAAATCAATACTTGGAGAAGATGCATATTATTTTGAAAATAGTGATGGAGTAGCGGAAGTGATACGAAAAATTAAGAAAGCACAACACTTCGATAAGATAACCAATAATGAAGAAAAGGTTAGAACCTTGTATGATTGGGTTAAAATAGTGAATCAGTATGATCATTATTTTTCAAGTATAAAAAATAGTTTATAAGCAAAATCAATAGTATGGAATTTAAACCTATTAAAACCATCCTCATCACCGGCGGTGCCGGATTTATCGGTTCCCATGTGGTACGCCGTTTCGTAAATCAGTACCCGGATTACCGGATCATTAATTTGGATAAGCTGACCTATGCGGGTAACTTAGCTAATCTTACAGACATAGAAGATAAGGCCAACTACGCCTTTGTAAAAGGTGATATTACGGATGCCTCTTTTCTTGCCGGCCTGTTCGCGGAGGAAAGGCCGGATGCTGTCATCCACTTGGCAGCCGAATCTCATGTGGATCGTTCTATCAGTAATCCCTTAGAATTTGTAATGACTAATGTGCTGGGAACCGTATGCTTATTGAATGCCGCCCGACAGCAATGGAAAGACGACTTGAAGGCGCATCGTTTTTATCATGTCAGCACAGATGAAGTGTATGGCGCACTGGGGGAGGAAGGTATGTTTACCGAAACAACCGCTTATGATCCACACAGTCCTTATTCCGCCTCAAAAGCAAGCTCCGACCATTTTGTGAGGGCTTATCAGGATACTTACGGTATGGATTGTGTCATATCGAATTGCTCCAATAACTATGGTTCGCATCATTTTCCGGAAAAACTGATTCCGCTGGCGATTAACAATATTAAAAACAACAGACCTGTTCCAGTATATGGTAAAGGAGAAAACGTGCGCGATTGGTTGTGGGTAGAAGACCATGCCAAGGCTATAGATACTATTTTCCACAAAGCAGCATCAGGAACTACCTATAATATAGGCGGCCATAACGAATGGAAGAATATTGACCTGATTCGTCTGTTGTGCTGCATTATGGATAAAAAGCTACAGCGTCCGGAAGGTACTTCAGCACAATTAATCACTTTCGTTACCGACCGGGCAGGGCATGATTTGCGTTATGCTATTGATTCCACTAAGCTACAGCAGGAATTGGGCTGGACACCCAGCCTACAGTTTGAAGAAGGCTTAGAAAAAACGGTGGATTGGTACTTAACCCATGAAGACTGGTTAGACAATGTAACCAGCGGAGCCTATCAACAATATTATGCACAACAATATCAGTCAAAACTATGACAGCACAGGAAACAAAGCTTAAAGGATGTTTTATTCTAGAACCTACGGTATATAAAGATGACCGGGGAGCCTTTTTCGAAAGTTTTAGCAAGAAAAAATTTGAGGAACTAACCGGACAGCCTATACATTTCGTTCAGGATAATCAAAGCACTTCCGTATATGGTACGGTGCGGGGGCTGCATTTCCAACGTGGAGAACATGCCCAGGCAAAATTAGTAAGGGTATTGTCAGGAGCGGTATTAGACGTAGCTGTTGATTTGCGCCCCGATTCGGCTACCTATGGTCAATGGGTTGCGGTAAAACTCAGTTCGGAAAATCATCTTCAGTTGTATATACCCAGAGGTTTTGCACATGGTTTTTCCGTATTGGAAGACGATACGGTTTTTGCCTATAAATGCGATAATTATTACAATAAGGAGTCGGAAGGAGGAATACGATATAATGATTCTCAGTTGGCTATTGACTGGGAAATACCGGAAGATAAGATGCTGTTGTCTGAGAAAGATATTGTATTGCCTTATCTATCCTCTTTAAACCCTCCTGTGATATGAATATATTAGTATTAGGCGCTTCTGGTCAGTTGGGGCAATCGCTTAAGAAGGCTGCTTTAGCTCAGAATTTAAAAGATATCTGCTTTGCCGGTCGTAACGAGGCGGATATTTTGGACTCCAAATCTTTAATGCAGGTGTTTGAGCGGGAAAATCCCCGTTTTGTAGTGAACTGTGCTGCCTATACCGCCGTGGATAAGGCAGAAGATGAGCACGAGTTGGCCGATGAAGTTAATTGTACTGGTGCGGCACTTGTTGCGGAATGCTGCAAAAAGTATCATGCTACCATGATTCATATTTCTACCGATTTTGTATTTGGCGGAGCTATGCCGGCAAGGCCATTAGCAGAAACGGATGCTACCCATCCAATGGGGGCTTACGCAAGAACTAAATTAAGGGGCGAGCAGGCTATTGCCGCAGTGCTAAAAGAACATATTATTATCCGTACAAGCTGGCTGTATGCAGAATATGGCGGTAATTTTGTCAAGACCATGTTGCGATTAGGGAAGGAACGTAAAGAATTGGGTGTTGTGGCCGACCAGATTGGTACGCCTACTTATGCCCCGGATTTGGCTCAGGGTATTTTGGATATCATTTCCCGTGGCGGAATGCATTACGGATTATTCCATTATAGTAATGAAGGCGCGGCTTCTTGGTATGATTTTGCAAAGGCGATTTTCGATATAGCCGGTATGGAGACGATAGTAAAACCACTGAAAACATCGGAATATCCGGTTAAGGCAGCAAGACCTTCTTTTTCCGTTTTGGATAAATCTAAGATTAAAGATATGTATGGTTGTATCGTACCTTATTGGCGGGAGAGCCTCGCAGTCTGTATAAAAGAATTGACGATGCAATAATATTTTACTAAAACCATATTAAAAGCAACAAACTAATGAAAGGAATTGTATTGGCCGGTGGTTCCGGTACCCGTTTATACCCGATTACGCAGGGAATCAGCAAGCAATTGATGCCCATTTATGACAAGCCTATGATCTATTATCCGCTTTCTACGCTGATGATGTCGGGCATCCGGGAGATACTCATCATTACAACGCCGGAAGATCAGGCAGGTTTTGTGCGTCTGCTTGGTGATGGAAGCCAGTGGGGCTGCCGCTTTGAATATAAAGTGCAGGAGGTGCCTAATGGTTTGGCTCAGGCTTTTGTATTAGGAGCAGAATTTGTGGGAAACGATAAAGTAGCGCTTGTATTAGGTGATAATATATTTTATGGTACCAACCTTTCCAAAACGCTTCAGGCCAATAATGATCCCGAGGGCGGAGTGATATTTGCTTACCGCGTAAGTGATCCGGAGCGTTATGGCGTAGTAGAGTTTGACGATCATTTCAATGCCGTTTCCTTAGCGGAAAAACCACAGACGCCTAAATCCAACTATGCGATTCCGGGCTTGTATTTTTATGACAATTCCGTAATTGATATTGCTAAAAATCTGTCGCCTTCTGCTCGTGGAGAATACGAAATCACCGATGTCAACATTGAATATCTCCGCCAAGGTCGCCTTAAAGTGGGCGTATTAAACCGCGGAACGGCTTGGTTGGATACCGGTACGCATGATTCCCTGATACAGGCCAGTCAGTTTGTGCAGATTATAGAACAGCGTCAGGGCTTAAAGATCGGTTGTCCGGAAGAAATAGCCTATCGTATGGGCTTCATTAACGAGGAGCAATTGCAACAGTTGGCTCTTCCGTTGAAGAAGAGTGGCTATGGTCAGTATTTAGTGGATTTAATCCAATAAGACTAATTTCCCCGCCATTCATTAATTGCTTTTCTATTGTTCATGATGGTGACTAATTGTGTTTTAGTGGCAACTGGTCCGTTTAAAAGGACTTGTTCAAGGCTTGATCCTGGTGTAGTCTTTTTAGCAAACTGCTCACTTTTAATTTCAATCAAAAGTTCATTTAGCTGCCTTTTGGGCAACATTTTCACGATTTTCACCAATTGGTCAAATCCTATGTTCACTTGTACTTCCATGAATACAAATTTACAATTAATTCCGGATTATACGAGGTGTAGTACGAAAAGTGTTTTTAGATTACTTATAGCCTGTTGTTATTTGTTATTTTCTTCATTTCTTTATCAAAGTCCGAAACAATCTTTTGTGTTTTATTAAATTCCTCGTATTCGTTTTCTGCTTTTTCCACGGCTTGTTGATGCGAAACACTTCCTTTATCGGTAAGGATTTTGTATTTTCTGAAAGTCAAAAACTCGTTTACGCTCGTTGAAAATTCCTGCATCGTAAAGCTGTTTTCCCGTTCTATCAGGTCTTCGATATAATCAAAATCCAATTGCTATGCGACATGAGGTGTCATAAAACGAAGAATCCAAATTTTACTTTTTTATTTATACTAATCAAAGAATGCCACATTTTATTAGTATAAATGTGTAGTGGGTTGACTAAAATCACACGGTATGCTACCAAGAAGATTTGACAACCCCGAAGGTTCGGGGTTGTCAAATCTAAAAACAAGAGTGCATTTCAAACCTTCGCACCTATATGCTCCTTCTTGTCGTTCCCGTAGGAATCTAAAGGACGTGTAGGGATATCCGTGGTTATCAATAGGAGTGGGCTTAAACCTCCTATTGATAACCGGAGCATTTGGTTTTCGACCGCCTTTTTTGTTTCTTTTTTGGCGGAACAAAAAAGAAAAGGAAGTATTGTTTAATAAATGGCTCACTATACTCCGGAATATCCAGTTTGTCTGTCTATGTTAGTTTCTTAATTGCTTTACTTTCAATTAGCGATTTCATTTGAGTTATGGCAACTTTGTTGAGTTGAATAAGTCGTTCGCTTTGTGTAAAACCTTGCTGAATGAGCAATGCGTTTATTCCCTCCATATTGCTCAAAACTACCAACTGTTCCAAGGTTGCATAATCTCTCATATTTCCTTTTTGGTTGGGATTACTTTCTTTCCATTCCTTTGCCGTAATTCCGAAAAGTGCAACGTTCAACAAGTCCGCTTCGTTAGCATAAACAAAATTGGCTTGTTGTTTCGTAATTTCTGCTGGTATCAAGTTTTCTTTAATAGCGTCTGTATGTATTCGGTAGTTGATTTTGGAAATAGTCCGTTGTAAATTCCACTCTAATTGTAAACGATAATTTTCATCTTGTTTTAGTCGCTTGAACTCTGTTATCAAATACAGTTTAAACTCCGATGAAATCCAAGAAGCAAATTCAAAGGCAATGTCGGTATGAGCAAAAGTTCCGCCATATCTGCCTGATTTTGAAATTATTCCCGATGCATTTGTACTTTCTATCCACCTTTGAGGCGACAAAACAAAGTAATTGCTTCCGGCTTCACTTCTAAACCTCTCGAATTCGATAGGTTTAAAGTCCGAGTTATTTAGTTTTTCCCAAAGTCCCAAAAATTCAATAGTGCTTCTGCTCCGCATCCAATTATTGATGATAGAAAAAGGTTCATTTGAGTTTCTGTATTTTGCAATATCAGTCAAAGAAATATACTCGCCTATTTCTTTATTGATAAAGGTGATTTCTGTTTCATGAACGATGATTTTTGAGCTCTTTGCCATTATGCTACTTTGAAAAGTACAAATTTAACCCGTTGTGCATTTAGAGAAATAATTAAAAAAGTTGTTCATTTGGAGTAAATGTCGAATATTTATTTGTTAATAAATCAGATAAATAAAATGAACAACGTGTTTCAAAGCTACGAAATAATTTTTAAAGAGTTGCGAAAATTTGATATTTCTTACGAACTGGTTATTGTTGAAAAACCGCGGTAGCAATAAATTTCAACAAACCCCAACATCCCGCGCGATTAGCAGGGTTTTTGTAGGTCAAAGGCACGCCTTTGACTTATGTATATGCAAGGATATTTCCGGCGCATTATGCAGTTGTAAGAAAGAGATAGTTTTAGTAAAGAGACGCGCCCAAGGATTCGTACGCCATCCGGGAGCGGGGGAAACATCCAACGCCCGATTGAACACTACGGCAATCGGAAAAAAACATAGTGTTTTGCTTTTTGCATTTATTGCCTAAGGCAATAGCATAACAACTGCGCAACTAAAAGTTTCGCAGAGCGTGACGTGAGAGTGGTGAGTGTATAGGGATATTCGTGGGTATCAATAGGAGTGGGTTTAAACCCACTCCTATTGATACCTAGGCATTTGGTTTTCGACCGCCTTTTTTGGCGGAGCAAAAAAGAAAAGGAGGTTATTGTTATTGGTTGGTTTTTGTAAGTCAAAAGCACGCCTTGGACCTATGTGTATGGATATTCCGGCACATTGTGCAGTTGGTAAAAGCACCAACAATGGCAGCGTAAGATGCTTTGCCGCTGAGAAGATTTGACAACTTTTAGAAAATGTCAAATCTAAAAGTGCTCGCCGCAGGACAAAAAATAAAATCCCCCGCAGTATTTGCGGAGGATTTTGAACAGGTAATTCAACTTCACTTAATACACATTATTTTCAGCATCCCAGGATGTCCAGTCTGCAACCCAGTTGTTTTGTTCATCAAATGCTCCGATGTAATTTACATTCTGAAATCCGGAAAGTCCTGAGAAAGAAGAACCGGAGGCGGCCGGTGATCCGGATTTTAAGCGGAAATCAGGTACGCCGGCATCAGGAGATACGGCAGAGGAATATTTATACGCATCGGCTATTTTTACCTGCTGCGTACTGTCCAGAATGGTGTTGTCATGGTCTGCAAACCAAGTATTGATATCAAATTCCGGCGTGCTGGCTTTCAGATCTGTACCGCAACCGGCAATGATATTATTATGAAACTTCAAACTGCCTTCTAAGGCGTTATCTGAGGTTTTATGATTAGTAACTTTGGTGTCATCAATATACAAACCCACCGGGAATCCCATAAATACCGAGTTTACGATAGATAAAGAGGAATTTCTGCGAATCTGAGCTGCGTGTTGGAAGTTTGCATTGATACCACTGGTGCCATTGGCTTTTCCTGCTACCGGCCCTACGATGGTAACATTAGAGAAAATGGCTCTCGTTTGTGGCGTATTCGTACTTCCGTTTCCGTCATTATCCGATTCAAAACCGTTGGAACCCGATACGTCAGCCGTGTTTTTCCAGCGTTGAGCCAGCGCAAACTGTACTTTTCCGGAAAATCCGAAATCCGTATCAAAATCATCATCCCAGCTATTAGTAGCTACTAAGTGATCGCAATTTACGGTGCCGCCAAACCATTCAAAGGCATCATCGCCGGAGCGATATACCTGAATATAGCTGATAGAAGTACCGCTGCCTACACCGCCGAAAGTCAAACCATTGATCTCATTATCGGGAGAAAATGCTACACCTGCAAATTCAATCCGTACATACTTCATTGTACCGGAATTGTCGCCTGCGTCATTTCCGCCATACCAAATATAATCTTCTTCTTTAGCAGCTACTGTAGGAGTAAGTCCTCCCTCAATTTTAGCCTGACCACCGGTAGGGTTTACAGGTGCTTTTCCCAAAAGAATCACACCGCCCCAATCGCCTTCTTTACGAGATCCGGCCTCCATTTCAGAGGTAAATACGATAGGTTTTGAAGGAGTGCCCACGGCATTGATCTTTGCACCTCTCGTAATAATCAAAGAGCCATGACTTTGTTTGTCGCCGAAGATAATTGTACCCGGTTCGATCGTTAATGTAGCGCCATTGGTTACATACACAAAACCATCCAGCACATATTTATGGTCTGCTGTTAAGGTTTGATCCGTACTGATATCACCGCTAAGTCTGACTACATTACCGTCGTCCGGTACGGGCGTTTCCGTTTTTTTGGAATTACAGGCTGTAAACAACAATGACATAGCAACGCTGCCGAGCAAAAAATACTTTTTCATAAAAAATAAAAGCTTGTTTTTAAATTTATGGCGAAAGTAGCGGCGCTGTTTAAACAAGTTGTTACCGGTATATTACCCATATATTAAGCCGGCGTAAACTCTGTGTAAACTGTTCTTAATGTATTATTATACAATAAAAAACATTTTCTAATTAAATAATCTGTATTGTTGGTGCGTAAAATGAATATCGGCTCGTTTCTTAAAAAGCTTAAAAATAAGTTTAGTACCATTTGTACAGCAATCCACATTGCCTAACTTAGCAGCAGTAATAACATTTACAAATGTCCGTATGAAGAAACATTGTATTACTGTCATAGTTTTTTTGGTTTATGTCGGATTGCAGTCTTGCGGTGAGACGAGATTGCGTTATGCCGATGCAGATGCCGCCATCATATTGGGTGATCCCGCCACTATTGTAACGGAAACTGACAGCCAATACCTAAAGGATGATATTCCTGATATTGAACTGGCCGTTTCAACGACTCCGCCACAACCTGAAATGTCGCCTTCCGATACTGCTACCGCTGCGGATACGACCCTTGCAACAGCATCGCCGGTATCTTCAAATACGGAAGATCTCAAAGGATTTACGATTGATATCGGGAATGCTACATTTATCCTTACCGGAATTGAAGCGCGGGAACTTAAAAAACAAGATCCTGTAAAAGATGCCGGAGTAAGCTATTTATTAGTAAGCGGAGATATTACCAAGGCTCGACTGGCGATAACCGGCAGTAAAGATGTTACGGTACAACAGCGCTACCAAAGCAGATTGGCCATTACCGCTTCTGATGAACGTTTAGAATTGGAGTCCTTAGGCTACTATACCGATAGTTGGAAACAAATTTCAGGAAGTACAAGCGGATCAACAATTGTTTTTAAGTTTAACGATCTTGATAATCCTTCTTACACCAGTGTCAATCGTGCTAAAATTCAATCGGCAGCAGAGCAGGCATTAAGGAAAAAAAGAATGAACTCGAAAACCCGGCAGCAATGGCAGGGCATTATTAAAAAAATACAATCAGATAAAGACAAATCCTGCGCTGTGATTGTCAAAAATATTCAATGGAAAATATCGGGTACGGATGCAAAAGGGCAAGAATTTACCAAATCCCTCAGATTGGATATCCCTTAGAGATATTTTTTAAAAATAAATAATTATGGAAATGCGCATTCAGGAAATACTGCAACGCCTACAGGATTTATCCCATGATCAGTCGCCAAAATCATTAATTGATCTGGATCTCATGCTGGATTATACCCGCGTGTTGTATGCCGATCTTTTGGCTATACGAAAAAATATATCCGAATCAATGGCTGCTGTACAAAAGTCGGAAACGACAACGGTACAAAGCGCCGCTCCGCCTCAGCAGGTGGCCGATAAACCTGCTGCAATTGCTATGCCGGATACTGCATTTGAGGAAATCAGCAATCAACATATTCCCGAATCAAATGCTGTTATTCCGGAGGAAAATATTCCTGCAACTCCTGTCGCTTCTGCGGACATTGAGGAAGATGCCATCATTGAAACATTGAAGAGCAACGCAGAAAGCACCATCTCTTTCGAACCCCCGATGCAAACTTTCGCTCGAGAACCGGAACATATCAGCAATGCCTTAGAGGAAGAAGCTCCAACGCCTCCGGCTGCCGCTCCCCATATTATGCACCGTGAGGATATGCCGCGTCAAAATAAGGACATTCGAAAAGTGATCGGTATTAATGATAAATTTCTTTTTCTAAACGAACTGTTCAATAATCACAAAACGGAATATGAAAACACCTTAGATGAGATCAACCGCCTCAGTGATTTTGATGCAGCCCGTAAATGGTTGCAGGCAAAATCTGCCAGCAAAACCGTATGGGACGAAGAAAGCAGTACTGTTCAGAATTTTATTGCAGTATTGAAAAAACATTTTTCCGTACTCAAATAATCATAGATTTTTTGAGTAGCTCCCAAATGTCGGAACACATATTGGCGCGACTGCTCTCCCATATTGCGGAGCTGAACGGCATCTTGCAAACAATCGGAACATCTTTCCGGATCGGTCAGACTCATGGCTCCGCCGCAAGCGATCAGCTCCTCTGCTTCCCGGTAACGCTTGTAATTTGGTCCGAAAAATACAGGAAGACCATATACCGCCGGCTCAATAATATTGTGAATGCCGCTATGGGTATATCCTCCGCCGATCCAGGCTGCATCGGCATAACGAAACAGTGCCGATAAATGCCCGATTTCATTTACGATAGCTACCGAAGCTTTGCGCAACGTTTCATGATCTTCATTCCAAATACAAGATTCCTGATTAAATATTTGCCGTATAGCGCTGATATGTGCTTCATCAACCTCGTGCGGAACAATCAGCAATTTGAAATCCGAGTAGGGTAGCGACCACATTTTTTTTAAAAACAATTCATCTTCCTTCCAAGTGCTTCCGGCAATCAGCAATTTTTTTCCTTGCTTAAATATTTCAATAGCAGGATAGCTTTTGTTTTGCTGCAATACCGCTGCTGCACGGTCGAAACGAGTATCTCCGGCTACGCTGACATGATCTATGCCGATACCGGCTAATAATATTTTCGATTGTTCATCTTGAACAAAAATATGCCGGTACAGCTTTAGCATTTTCCGGTGAAGGCCGCCATACCATTTAAAAAAGGGATGCCGAGGCTGAAATAATGCTGAAAATAAAACCACCGGAATGTCGGCCTTTTGCAAAGCTTTCAAATAAAAATACCAAAATTCATACTTTACGAAAAGCGCCCATGAAGGTTGTAACAGCGCTACAAATTTTCGTGCATGAGCAGGCGTGTCTAAAGGGAGGTAAAAAACATAATCCGCCGCCGGATAATTTTTTTGCGCTTCATAACCTGAAGGAGAAAAAAAACTCAGTATAATGCAGCATTCCGGATGTTTTTGGCGAATCAATTCCATTAAAGGACGTGCCTGCTCAAACTCGCCGAGCGATGCGCAATGTAACCATATACGCTTCCGGTTTTCATTTTTCAACCGATCGTGTATATGGGCAAAGATATTTTTTCTGCCGGTAATAAACTTACGTGCTTTAGGCTGAAACCATGCGGCAATACGTATGCCAAGCCCGTAACAGCAAATAATGATATGGTAGAGCGTAACCAAAACAGCTATTTAAAGTTGTAACTGCAAGCCGTCAAAAGCAAGCTGCATGCCTGATGGCAGTTGTGCGGAAACCGTTTCATGTAAACCCAACTGATGGCTGATATGGGTAAAATAAGTAGTTTCCGCGCCAATTATTTGGGCTAATGCAATAGCTTCACTTAACGTAAAATGAGAAATGTGCGGCTCGTGGCGCAGCGCATTTAATACTAAAATTTTGCTTCCTTTTATCTTTTCAATTTCCTGCTCATCAATAAAATTGGCATCGGTAATATAGGTGAAATCACCAATGCGATAGCCAAATACTTCCATCTTATAATGCCGTACTTTTATAGGAGTAAAAGATAAAGAACGCACCTGAAAAGGTTTGCCGTTCATATCTTTTATCGTTAAAACAGGAATGCCGGGATAATTTATGCCGTTAAAAACATAGGGAAATTCCCGCCGTATGACCTCGGCAGTCTCCGCGCTGGCATAAATATCAATAGCTTCATCTTGCCAGTAATTGAAGGCGCGTATGTCGTCCAATCCTGCTACATGATCTTTATGGCCGTGCGTGAATACGAGGGCATCAATGCGTTTTACGCCGGCACGCAACATCTGATACCGGAAATCAGGGCCGGTATCAATCACCACGCTGCTCTGTTCATCCTGAATATGTATGGCCGTTCTCAGCCGTTTGTCCCGCTTGTCGGAAGAAAGGCATACTGCACAATTGCAGCCGATAAACGGCACGCCTTGTGAAGTTCCTGTTCCTAAAAATGTTATTTGCACGATTGAATTATTCTAAATCTATTTTAGTCTGTATGCTTTTTTGATCTGATGAAAAATGGGCCTCCCTAAGCTGCCGGTACCATTTCAGCATTTCTCCGCTCAGCTCCTGCTCCTGCACCGAAATGGTAGGTAAAATTTCCAATAAAGCATTAATGCGCCCTTCGGCATTCAGAAACCGATTGATAACGGCAATCTTCCGATCTTCCAATACACAATAGCCGGAATTAAAATTGCCTTTTTCATACCGGATGCGAAAACGAGCCTCTTCAAAAAGCTGTTCTAATTTTTTTAGCGTGTTTGGCGTATATTTGAAACTCATATTTTTTTGCTTAAAACGCAATTAATCTCCGATTCGAATACCACATGATTGATTTCAGAAAAAATTACAGGGCTAAAATTAGCAAAATCGTCCTAATTACCGTTGTTCTCTTTTGCACATCAACTGTAAAAAGTCTTGCACAGTACCGGGAATCCTACAATACCTTCATTGGAGGTCTGGTAGCCGGAGCCAATTTTACTCAGGTGGACGGAGACGGATACCGGGGTTATCATAAAACCGGAATCAATGCTGGAGGCATTGTTTATCTTCCTTTCGGCGATATGGATCTGCCGGTGGAAGGTACGATTGCATTGAGCATGGAAGTGCTTTATGTGCAAAAAGGCTCTGCCAGCAACGGCCCTTCACAGGCCTATGGCTTGTTGAGCCAGAATATTAATTTGCAATACGGCGAAGTGCCGATACAGCTTAATTATTTCCGAGGAACGCAAAAAAGTAGTGTGGGCGCGGGTTTGTCCATCGGCTATTTAGGCAGATACGAAGAGCTTATTGACAAGGGAGGAGGGAAAATTATTAAAAACGGATTTCCTTTTCGACGCTATGAACTGAGTTTTGTGCTCACCGGCAATATTCATATTTTTAAAGGCTTTTTCATTTCACCACGTTTTCAGTATGCGCTGATTCCTATTCGCGTCAGTACGGGAGGTTATGGCCGCAATCAGCAATTCAATAATGTATTGTCGCTGCGCCTTATGTACCTGATCGGTAAGCGCGGACAGCGGTATTGAGCAAGGGGAATGCAAAAGCCAAAAATGAAAAAAAAGCTGTTGGCTAATAGCTATTAGCCAATAGCCAATAGCTAACGGCTAACAGCTAACAGCTAAAAAAGCACATTAATGACAGACGAATATTACATGAAACAGGCGCTGGCAGAGGCTCAGAAAGCTTATGACAGCGGCGAGGTGCCCATAGGATCCATAGTGGTATGGAATGGAAAAATTATTGCAAGAGGATTTAATCAGACGGAATTGCTGCGGGATTGTACCGCACATGCCGAGATGATTGCATTGACTGCCGCCTTTCAGCAAACGGGCAGTAAATATCTTCCGGATGCA
>Ga0222423_1000357_pt1 | contig 35962 bp, 29 predicted proteins | sample 3A0metagenome_FD_182472 | JGI IMG/M metagenome (GOLD analysis project Ga0222423, IMG submission 182472) | Enriched microbial communities from leaf-cutter ant dump, University of Wisconsin, Madison, United States - 3A0 (version 2) | ecosystem: Environmental > Terrestrial > Nest > Insects nest >...
GGGATGGGGGTGTTTAGGCTGGCGGGATGGAGTTTCGGCCTTTTCGGGTGCGGTTGACGACGCGGTTTCGTGGTGTGACCGAACGTTCGGGCGTGTTGATACGCGGGACGGACGCCCAGGGGGACGGCGCGTGGGGTGAGTTCTCGCCCTTCCCGGACTACACCCCGCACCAGCGGGGACGGTGGTGGAACGCTGCCATGCAGGCTGCGCACGGGGAGCTCCCGCCACCGCTACGCACCAGCGTGGAGACCGCGGCGATCATCCCCGAACTCGACCCCGAGCCCGCCGCTGCCCTCGCGCTGCAATACGGATGCCGCACGGCCAAGGTAAAGGTGGGCGGCCCGCGCGGAACGGACCCGAACCCTCAGGCCACCTTGCGCGCCGATGCCGCACGGGTTGAGGCCGTAGCCCGCGCGATCGGTCCGGGCGGGCGGATTCGCGTGGATGCCAATGGTGCCTGGACCCTCGCCGACGCGGTCACCGCGATTGCCGCCTTGGACGCAGCTGCCCGTCGCGGCGGCATCGATGGCCTCGAGTACGTCGAGCAGCCGTGCCCCACCATTGCGGACCTGGCCGCGGTGCGCCGCCACGTGGACGTGCGCATTGCGGCCGACGAATCGATCCGGTTGAGCGGTGACGTTGCCGCAGTGGTAGACGCCGACGCTGCCGACATCCTGGTGCTGAAGCCGTCGCCTTTGGGTGGCGCACTGGCTGTGGTGGAGATGGCGCGGCTGTATGGGTTGCTGGCTGTGGTGGAGATGGCGCGGCTGTATGGGTTGCCGGTGGTGGTGTCCTCCGCGATGGAATCGTCCGTCGGACTGGCGATGGCGCTGAGCGCGGCACTCGCGCTGCCGGCCAGCACCCAAACAGCCACCCCAGCAGCCACCCCAGCCACCACTGCCCTGGCTCATGGCCTCGGCACCGGCACCCTGCTGGCCACCGACACCGTCGTCACAACACTGCTTCCCGTGGCGGGGCGTCTGAGCCCCCAGCCACTTAGAGTGTGCGCATGAGCCATCCAGGTGCCGCCTTCGCCCGGGAGCTCATTGCCGCGCTCGCGGCCAAGGGGGTCACGGATTATGTACTGAGCCCCGGCTCGCGTTCGGGGCCGTTGGCCCATGCGCTTGCCCAAGCAGCCAGCTCGGAGCGTCCGGCTGGCGCCCCGGCCATTGACCTGCATGTGCGCATCGATGAACGCAGCGCCGCCTTCGTGGCGCTGGGCATTGCGCGTGCTCGCGCTGTGGGCGGCAAGGTGCGTCCCGTGGCAGTGGTGACCACCTCGGGCACGGCGGTGGGCAACTTACTTCCGGCGGTGATGGAGGCCCACCATTCCGGGGTTCCGCTCCTGCTGTTGACCGCCGACCGGCCCACCGAGTTGCGTGGCATTGGCGCCAACCAAACCACCGACCAAGAGGGCATCTTTGGCACATTTGTGCGCTGGGAGACCACGGCGCCAGCAGCTGAGCCCAACGAGCAGGGCGGCCGCGCTACCTTGTTGGCGGCCCGTGCCGTGCACTGGGCGCTGGGCGATCCCGAGCGTGAAGACACTGCCGCAGCGCCCGGCCCCGTGCATCTCAACATTGAGTTCCGGGAGCCTTTGGGACCTGACGACGGCCCTTGGCCGCAGGTAGACAACGAGCGCGCCACCTTGGTGGATCGCACACGGCAACGTCTGCGTGGTGCGATCACGCCGCGTCCGGGCCGTTTGCCGGATGTGGCGCGCACCGTGGTGATTGCCGGGGATGGCGCGGGGGACCGTGCCCGCCTCGTGGCCCAGGCGCACCATTGGCCGCTGCTGGCCGAGCCGACCTCCGGCGCACGCACCGGCCCTAGCGCACTGCCGCGATATGTCGCCGCGTTGGGCACGGCGGCGGGCATGGAGCTTGCCGCGCAAGTGGAACAGGTGGTGGTCGTCGGCCGGCCGACGCTGTCACGCCCGATCCAGCGCCTGATCAGGGACGCGTCGGCATTGTTTGTGGCCGGCCACGGTGCCCGCTGGCGGGAAGCGCCCCGCCACGCCACCCGCGTCCTTCCATCCGTTCCCGACGAATGGCTCCAGCCGGGCGTGCACGACGACTCCTGGCTACACGCCTGGGAACAGGTATGCGACGCACTACCGAGCGCGGATGACGCTTGGGGCGCACGCACCGTGGCACGGGCCGTGATCGAATCGCTTGGGCCCAGCGATGTGGCCCTGGTGGGGTCGTCGGGACCAATCCGTTCAGTGGACGACGTTGCCCCAATCTGGGAGGTAGGCCAGGCACCCACGTTGCTGGCCAACCGTGGCCTGGCTGGCATTGACGGCACCACGTCAACGGCAATCGGGGTGGCGCTGGCTGTGGGTCAGGGCGTGACCGCACTGATGGGGGACGTGACGTTCCTGCACGACGCAGGTGGCCTGCTGATTGGCCCGCACGAGCGCACCCCGAACCTGCGCATCGTGGTGGTCAATGACGGGGGCGGCACTATCTTCTCGTCACTCGAACATGCCGCAGCAGATCCGGCTCACGTACGCCGCGTGTTCACCACCCCGCACGCCGTACGACTCGACGCGCTGGCCCGTGCTTACGGGATGGCGCACACGGCGGTGGCGTCGCTGCCGGACCTGGAGACCGCACTGCGCCGGCCCATCAGTGGCTGTGAGGTGGTGGAGGCACTGGTGTGACGCCCAAGGCGGCACGCATTGGCTCCAATTTGGCTTCCGATTCGGCCCATTCAGAGTCTGGATCGGACGCCGCCACAATCCCGCACCCCGCAAAAAGGCGCAGCCGGGTCGGATCGTGTGGGTCCAGCTCGGCCGAACGCAACGCAATGCACCATTCCCCATCCCCGGCGGCCCCAATCCACCCCACAGGCCCGGCATAGCGCGCCCGGTCCAAGTCCTCCAACTCATCGATCACCTGGGCGGCAGCCAAGGTAGGCGTGCCGCACACCGCGGCCGAGGGATGCAGCTCGCGCACCAGATCCAGCACCCCCACCGGGCTGGACAGCGCGCCCGTGATGTCGGTGGCCAAATGCATCACGTTGGGCAAATGCAGCACCGATGGCTCGTCGGGCACATTCACCGAGGCACAGTGAGCGGCCAGCACCTGCGTGACCGAACGCACCGCATAGGAGTGTTCCTCCCGGTCCTTGGAGGAGCGCGCCAGTTTGGCCGCCCGGGCAAGGTCGGCCGTCTCATCACCGGTCATGCGGATGGTGCCCGCCAATACCCGCGAGGTCACCAGCCCGTGATCCACCCGCGCCAACAACTCCGGCGTGGCGCCCACCATGCCATCTACGTGGAAGGTCCAACACGTGTCGTAGTCGTGCGACAACCGGGCCAGCACCGTGCGCATGTCAATGGGACCATCCGCGCGAGCCTCAACTGCCCGGGCTAGCACCACCTTGTCGACCTCGCCGGCCTCGATGCGGAGCACCGCGGCGGCCACGGCCGCGTTCCAGCTGGCTTCGTCGCCGGGGTCGATGCTGACGTGGGGAAGGGGAGAGTGTGCGAGGTCGCGGGTGCCCGTCTTGGGAGTGGGCCCAGCGCCCGCGCCCGCCGTAGGCACTACGCCCGCCAGTGCGTCCTCCACGGTGACGTCAACGTCGGCCGATTCCGAAACAACCGTGAAAAAGGTGCGCCCATCAAGCCGTCCCAGCACGTACCGGGGCACAATCAGCACCCCACCACTGGGCGCGTCGTCCGCAAACGAGAACGAACCAAACGCGATCAACCCGGTCCCACGCAGGCGCACATCATCGCGCACCAGAGCGTGGCGGGTGATGCGGCGCCACCACAGCAGGGCCTCGTCAAACCGGCCCGCACCCAGGGTGTGGCAGCGCGCCACCTCGCCCCAGGCGATCATGCCTTCGCCGCGACGCACCCACGAGATCCCGTCCGCCGGCAGCAGTTGGAGCAGGTCGTCCGTGCTGGCGACCTCCACGGTGTGCACCGTGAGCGGGCCAGGGGCGGCGGCGTCGATACTCACCCGCACAGGGTACGACGTGGGCCGGGCCGGGCCGGTACACGCCTGACGCTGGCCGGGCCGGGCCGCTACACGCCCGACGCTGGCCGGGCCGGTACAGTTCGGGCAACGCGCCTCCTGTCCCGACGGCGCGTGTGTGTTGTTCAAGGAGAAGACATGGCCTGGTTTAGCGACCGCTGGGTGAATGTTGCCGTGCTTGACACGCTGCTCAAGCGGTTATTCACGTTGATGCTGTCCATTGCGGTCACGTTTGGTGTGTTCGGCCTGCTGGCCGCGCTGCTCGATGCAGAGGATGCCCGGCGCAAGTCCGTGTTGCGCCTGGTGCTGATCCTGGGTGTGTGGATCATTGTCGAGGCGATCCGCTTCATTGTGCACACGCTACGGGCCGCATTCACGGGCCGCTTCTTGGACGAATACGCCGCCCAGCGTGCAGACAAGGCCCAAAGCCGGGCCGCGTCTTCTCCGGCCGCTGCTGTCAGTGCCGCGGGTTCGACCGCAACCTATCAGGGCGAAGACCCGGCCGCCACCGTGCCGCTGAGCACACGCATCGTGCAAGTGACGGCGTTCTATGTGACTGCCCGCCGTTGGCCAGACCCGAGTGCGGCCCCCGGCACGGACGAATACTTCCACGGTCGCACCATTGCGGAACTCGAAGCCATCCTGCGCAGTCCAGAGGCCCCCAAGTCCGCCCGGCGTGATGAGCGCCTGCTCAACTCCATGGACAAGAGCCAGGGCTGGCGCGACCGCTACCGCTGAGCCGCCTGCCGATGGCCCCCACCACCACCCGCGACGACCTAGGCTGGTCCCCGTGAAAACCGAGGCCGACGTCATCATCGTGGGTGCGGGCCCCGGCGGCGCCGCAGCAGCGCGGTATATGGCTGCGGAAGGCTTTGACGTCATCGCATTGGAGAAGTCCCACTTCCCGCGCGAGAAGGTCTGCGGCGACGGCCTGACCCCGCGGGCCGTGCGTGAAATCAACCTGATCGGCCTGCCCACCCCCCGCGAGGAAGGCTGGATTCCCAACCAGGGCCTGAGGATGGTGGGCGGCGGGCATCGCCTGGAGTTCCCTTGGCATGACCTCGAATCGTTCCCGTCCTACGGGTTGAGCCTGCCGCGTTCCCTGTTCGACGAGCGCCTGGCTCAGCACGCCCGCGCCGCAGGCGCCGACGTGCGCGAGGGCTGGTTTGTGGACCACGCGATTCGCGACGACGCTGGCCGGGTCGTGGGCGTGAGTGCGCGTGTGGCCGACGCTGCCGGTCGCAAGGTGGGCGAACCCACCCAATTCCGTGCCCCCCTGGTGATTGCCGCCGACGGGGTGAGCTCACGCATTGCGCTGGGTCTGGGAATCGAACGGAAGAAGAACCGCCCCATGGGGGTGGCGGTGCGCACCTACCTGACCACACCTCGTCACGACGAAGAGTGGATGGAAGGCCACCTGGAAATTTGGGATGGCGAACGCGGTGCCTCCAAGTTGCTGCCCGGATATGGGTGGATTTTCCCGTTAGGCGACGGCACGGCGAATGTGGGATTGGGCACACTCAGTGCCAAGGGGACCCCCTCCAAGCTCGACCACAAGGCCCTGCTGAAGGACTGGCTGGAGCACAGCGCCCATGACTGGGAGTTTGGCGAGCAGATCGGCGACATCAAGGGCGCCGCCATCCCCATGGCCTTCAACCGTCAGCCCCACTACGTGCCTGGTTTGATGCTGGTGGGCGACAGCGGCGGCATGGTGAACCCGTTTAACGGGGAAGGGATCGCCTACGCCATGCAAGCGGCGCGTCGGGCCACGGAAGCGCTGGTCTCCTGGCGGGAGGCGCCCGATGCGGCCCGCAAGGAAGAGGCGCTGGCCTCCTATGCGAAGATGATGAAGCGGGACCTGGGCGGGTACTACTCGCTAGGGCGCGTCTTCGCCACATTGATCGAACATCCCACGGTGATGAAGGTGTGCACCAGGTACGGACTGCCCCGTCCGCTCCTGATGCAATTTGTCTCTAGACTGCTGGCAGATGTCTATGAGCCGCACGGCGGCTCGTGGGCCGACAAGCTCCTCGCCGCTGCCGTGCGAATCGCGCCAGCGGCATAGCGACGGGAAGGACACGACCGTGAACCCATACGTGCCAGTCGTCGTGATGATTGTGATCGCGGCGCTACTTGCCGGTGCGGGCCTTGCCGCCAGCGCCGTGATCGGACCCAAGCGGTACAACGCCGCAAAGCTCGACCGCTACGAGTCGGGCCTGACGCCCACCCCGGGAGCCATTGGTGGCGGGCGTATCCCCATTAAGTACTACCTGGTAGCGATGACGTTCATCGTCTTCGACATCGAGGTGGTGTTCCTCTACCCGTGGGCGGTCGCGTTCGGTCAGCTGGCATTGTTCGGCTTCATCGCGATCGTGACCTTCCTGGCACTCATCACGATCCCGTTCGTGTATGAGTGGCGCCGCGGCGGATTCGACTGGGAGTGACTCCATGAGTGACCACGCAGACGCACCTCCGTTCATCATTGGCAAGCTCGAAGACTTTGCGGGCTGGGCCCGTGCCGGCTCCATGTGGCCGGCCACGTTTGGTCTGGCGTGCTGCGCCATCGAAATGATGAGCACTGGCACGCCGCGTTTTGATATGGCGCGATTCGGCATGGAGGTCTTTCGCGGTTCGCCCCGTCAGGCCGACATCATGATCGTGGCTGGACGGGTGTCGCAGAAGATGGCACCGATTGTGCGTCAGGTGTACGACCAGATGGCCGAACCCAAGTGGGTGCTCGCCATGGGCGTGTGCGCATCCTCCGGTGGCATGTTCAACAACTACGCGATTGTGCAAGGCGTGGACCACGTGGTGCCGGTGGACATCTACTTGCCTGGCTGCCCGCCGCGTCCTGAAATGCTGATTAACGCCTTCCTCAAGGTGCACGAGTTGGCCAAGGACAAGCCGATGCTGCGCCACCGCAAGCAAATTGCCGCCGCCGCTGAGGCCGCCGCCTTGGAAGCCACTCCCACCTCCGACATGAAGGGCCTGCTGCGGTGAGCGACGCCATCGACAACCGTCCCGCCGCCGATGCGGACCTCGCCCCCGTCACCCCCGGTGGCCGCACCCTGATCAACGTTCGCCAGGGCATGTTTGGCGCTCGCGGAGACACCACCGGCTACGACCGCATCACCCGATTTGTCTACGAACCCGCCCCCGCCCAGCGCCCCTACGGCGGCTGGTTTGACGAGGTGGTGGACGTTCTTGAGGAGCTGCTGGGCGACAAGGCCGACGCTGCCATCGAGTCCGTGGTGATCGACCGTGGCGAGCTGACGTTGCATGTGGCCCGCGAACACCTGCTCGAGGTGTGCACGCACCTGCGTGACGACCAGGACCTGCGTTTTGAGTTCTGTCTGGGAGTATCCGGCGTTCACTACCCGGCCCATGTGGGACGTGAACTGCACGCGGTTTACCCCATGCAGTCGATCACGCACAACCGCCGTCTACGCGTGGAAGTGTCCGTCCCTGAGGAGGACCCGCACATCCCGTCGGTGACGTCCGTGTACCCGGCCAACAACTGGCACGAGCGGGAGACCTGGGACTTCTTTGGAATCCGCTTTGACGGACACCCGGGCCTGGCCCGTATTGAAATGCCCGACGACTGGGTAGGCCACCCGCAGCGCAAGGACTACCCGCTGGGCGGCATCCCGATCGAATACAAGGGTGCGCAGGTGCCCTCGCCCGACCAGCGTCGGCAGTACCGGTAGGAGGCCGCGATGAGTAACGAATACGCCGCAGCAAGCGCCACTGCCGGATTGGCTGACGACGACGGCGCCGCACCCGAGTTCACCGTCTTTGGGGGCGACTGGTCGGACGTAGCCGAAGAGGCCACTCGCCTGGGCGAGCAGCGTCTGGTGTTCAACATGGGCCCCCAGCACCCGTCCACTCACGGGGTGCTGCGCATCATGCTGGAAGTTGAAGGCGAGACGGTCACGGAAGCCCGTGCCGGTATCGGCTACTTGCACACCGGCATCGAAAAGAACATAGAGTACCGCACCTGGACGCAGGGCGTGACGTTCTGCACCCGTATGGACTATGTGGCGCCCATGTTCAACGAGGCCGTGTTCTGCCTGGGTACCGAGAAGCTGCTGGGCATCACGGACGACATCCCCGAACGTGCCAACGTGTTGCGCGTGCTGATGATGGAGCTAACCCGCATCGGCTCCCACCTGGTGGCGATTGGTACGGGGGGCAACGAACTGGGTGCCACCACGGTGATGACTACGGCCTTCATTGGCCGTGAAGAGACCTTCAAGGTGATTGAAGCGATCACCGGGCTGCGCGTGAACAACGCCTACATCCGTCCCGGAGGCGTCGCCCAAGACACCCCGGACGATGCCGTTGAGATGATTCGCGCCATGATCCCCCTGGTGCGTCAGCGCCTGGACGAACTGGCCTTGCTGCAACTGGAAAACCCCATCTTCAAGGGACGTCTGCAGGGTGTGGCACACCTTGACCTGGCCGCATGTATGGCCCTGGGTATTACCGGGCCGATGCTGCGTTCGGCTGGTGTTCCCTACGACCTACGCAAGGCGGAGCCGTACTCGGGGTATGAAACCTACGACTTTGCCGTTCCCACCTCCACCGATGCCGATGCCTACAGCCGCGTGGTGTTGCGCCTGGAGGAGTGCTACGAGTCGCTGAAGATCGTCGCGCAGTGTGCGGACCGGTTGGAAGAGCTCAAGGGCGCACCGGTGATGGTCGCGGACAAGAAGATCGCCTGGCCTGCCCAGTTGTCGATCGGTACCGACGGCCAAGGCAACTCGCTGGATCACATCCGCCACATCATGGGTGAATCCATGGAGGCGCTGATCCACCACTTCAAGCTGGTGACCGAAGGATTCTCGGTGCCGGCCGGCCAGGCCTACGCCGCCATTGAAAACCCCAAGGGTTTGCTGGGCGTCCACGTAGTGTCCGACGGCGGTACCAAACCGTGGCGCGCACACTTCCGTGACCCCGGTTTCAACAACCTGCAGGCGCTCTCTGCGCTCACCGAAGGCGGCCAGGTGGCCGACGTGGTGGTCGCGATCGCTTCCATCGATATGGTTCTGGGAGGCGTGGACCGATGACGTACGACGAGTCCACTTTGGCGGCGCTGAGCGCCGATGCAGCGGAGATCATGACCCGCTACCCGCAGCAGCGTTCCGCGTTGCTGCCGATGCTGCACTTAGTGCAGTCGGTCGACGGGTTCATCTCACCCGACGGTATTCAGTTCTGTGCCGACCAACTGGGTTTGACCCCGCCCGAGATTTCGGCCGTGGCCACCTTCTATACCCAGTACAAGCGTCGTCCCAACGGCGAGTATCAGGTGGGTGTGTGTACCAACACCCTGTGCGCAATCATGGGCGGCGACGAAATTTGGCGCCGCGTCAGCGAGCATTGCGGTGTTGGCCACGACGAGACCACCCCAGACGGCAAAATTTCGCTGGAACGGCTCGAATGCAATGCGGCGTGCGACTTCGCCCCGGTAATGATGGTCAACTGGGAGTTCTTCGACAACATGACGCCGGAAAAGGCGCTGCAATTGGTTGACGACATTCTGGACGGCAAGCCCGTCACTCCCACCCGCGGCGCAGACACGGTCGCCACGTTCAAGGAAGTCTCCCGTGTGCTGGCCGGGTTCCCGGACGGCCGTGCCGACGAGGGCATTTCCGCCGGTGAGGCCTCGCTAGTTGGACTTGAGGTTGCCAAGGAGCAGGGCTGGAAGGGGAGCAGCAAGTGACTGACTTGGTCCCCGTCCTCAGCGCCACCTGGGGCAAGGAGCGTTCCTGGAACTTTGACGTCTACCAGGCAAGTGGCGGCTACAAGGCCGCCAAGAAGGCCCTGGCTATGGCACCGGCCGACATCATTCAGGCGGTCAAGGACGCCGGGCTACGTGGCCGTGGCGGTGCAGGCTTCCCCACCGGCATGAAGTGGGGATTCCTTCCGGCTCCCGACGGTGGCCCGCGCTACCTGGTTGTCAACGCGGACGAATCCGAGCCCGGTACCTGCAAAGACATTCCGACGATGATGGCTGCACCGCATGTGCTGATCGAGGGCGCAATCATTACGTCCTTTGCGATTGGCTGCAACCACGCCTTCATTTACGTGCGTGGCGAAGTAGTTCACGTGTACCGCCGCCTGCTCAAGGCCGTCCAGGAGGCCTACGACAACGGCTGGCTGGGCAAAAACATCCAAGGCACCGGCTTTGACCTGGACATCACCGTCCACGCCGGTGCGGGTGCCTACATCTGTGGCGAAGAGACCGCACTGCTGGACTCGCTGGAAGGCCGTCGCGGACAGCCGCGCCTGAAGCCGCCGTTCCCTGCCGTGGCCGGTTTGTATGCCCGCCCTACGGTGGTCAACAACGTCGAATCCATCTCCTCCGTGCCGTCCATCATTGGCAACGGCGTGGACTGGTTTGCGGGCATGGGCACCGAACGTTCCAAGGGAATGGGCCTGTTCTCCCTGTCCGGACACGTCACCCGTCCGGGTCAGTACGAGGCCCCGCTGGGTGTGACGTTGCGCGAACTGTTGGACATGGCTGGAGGCGTGCGCGCCGGTCATGAGTTGAAGTTTTGGACGCCGGGGGGATCCTCGACGCCCATCTTCACTGCCGAGCAGCTAGACACGCCGCTGGACTATGAGAGCGTCGGAGCGGCCGGGTCCATGCTCGGTACCCGCGCGGTGCAAATCTTTGACGAAACTACCTGCGTGGTGCGGGCGGTCGAACGGTGGGCCGAGTTCTACAAGCACGAATCGTGCGGTAAGTGCACCCCCTGCCGTGAAGGCACCTACTGGCTGACGCTCATCCTGCAGCGGCTGGAAGCCGGCCAAGGAACGCACGCCGATATTGACCAGCTGCTGGCCACGTGTGATTCGATTCTGGGCCGCGCATTCTGCGCGCTGGGTGACGGCGCGACCTCCTCGGTCACCTCGTCCGTGAAGCTGTTCCGTGAGGAGTATGAGAAGCACGTGGAACTGGGCGCCTGCCCGTTTGACCACGCCGCCTCGGCCCTCTTTGACTACGAGTCGACCCCCAAGGAGGCCCACGCATGACCGCCACCGCGGACAACGCGCCTGCCGCCACCGATTTGGTCACCGTCACCATCGACGGTGTGCAGACCCAGGTGGAAAAGGGCACGCTGATCATTCGTGCCGCCGAGCAGGTGGGAATCGACATCCCGCGCTTTTGCGACCACCCGCTGCTGAAGCCGGCCGGTGCCTGCCGGCAGTGCCTGGTGGACGTAGCCAGCCCCGGCCCGGACGGCAACCTGCGCGCCTTCCCCAAGCCACAGCCGTCGTGCGCCATGACTGTCACCGACGGCATGGTGGTCAACACGCAGTACACCTCGGAAGAAGCCGACCGTGCCCAAAAGGGCATCATCGAACTGCTGCTGATCAACCACCCGCTGGACTGCCCGGTATGCGACAAGGGCGGCGAATGCCCGCTGCAAAACCAGGCGCTGAGCAACGGCCGCCCCGAATCACGCTTTGTGGACGTCAAGCGCACCTACGAGAAGCCGCTCGCACTGTCCAGCGAGATCCTGCTGGACCGCGAACGCTGCATCCTGTGCCAGCGCTGCACCCGCTTCTCGCAGGAAATCGCCGGCGACCCATTCATTGACCTGCAGAACCGGGGTGCGCTGCAGCAGATCGGCCGCTTTGACGAAGACGTGTTGGGCTTTGACGGGTACGGCCCCATTGGCGCGGCCGTCGAGGACGAGTCGGGACGCCCGTTCTCCTCGTACTACTCCGGCAACACCATTCAAATTTGCCCGGTCGGTGCCCTCACCAGCGCCGCCTACCGCTTCCGTGCCCGGCCATTTGACCTGGTATCCAGCCCGGGAATCTCCGAGCACGATTCATCGGGTTCGGCAATCCGCACCGACCACCGGCGCGGCAAGATTCTGCGCCGACTGTCCGACAACGATCCAGTAGTCAACGAAGAATGGATCACCGACAAGGACCGCTTTGCCTTCACGTGGCAAAACCAGGCCGACCGTCTGACCCGGCCGCTGATTCGCCGCGACGGCGAACTGGTGGAAGCGTCCTGGCCAGAGGCACTACAAATTGCCGCCGACGGCTTGCGGGCCGCGGCAGGTCGCACCGGCACTGCTACCGACAAGAAGGCCAAGGGTGTTGGCGTGCTTCCGGGTGGTCGCGTGACCATGGAAGACGCCTACGCGTACGCGAAGTTTGCGCGCGTGGCACTGGGCACCAACGACGTGGACGTGCGTACCCGGATTCAGTCCGAGGAAGAGCAGGCGTTCCTTGGGGCGACAGTGGCCGGCACGGGCATTGGCGTCACCTTCGCCCAGCTAGAAGCCGCCCCCGCGGTGGTGATGGTGGGCTTTGAGCCGGAGGACGAAGGCGGCGTGGTGTTCTTGCGCCTGCACAAGGCGCTAGGACGCCAGCAGGTGTTCACCGTGGCGCCTTACCTGTCGCGCGGCGCCCAGAAACTGAACGCCACCTTGATCCCCACCGTTCCGGGTCAGGAAGCGTCCGCGCTTGCAGCGCTCAAGGGCTCCAAGGAGGCCTTCGCCGCACTCAAGCAGCCCGGCGCGATCCTGGTGGTCGGCGAGCGTCTCGCAGGCGTCGCCGGCGGCTTCACGGCCGTGGCAGACCTCGCCCGACGTTCCAAGGCTGCGGTGGCGTGGATTCCGCGCCGCGCGGGAGAGCGTGGAGCCCTCGAAGCAGGCGCCCTACCCGGTCTGCTTCCCGGTGGCCGCGATGCCGAATCGGCTACTGCCCGCAAGGACGTGGCCGCCGTATGGGGACATGACCTTCCCACCGCCAAGGGACGCGACGCGGAGGCGATCATCGCCGCCGCCGCAGCCAAGCGGCTGGACGCCTTGGTGATCGGCGGCGTTGACGCCTCCGACCTCACCGAGGACCTCCTCAAAGCCGTCAACACCGCCGGATTTGTGGTCAGCCTCGAAGTGCGTCGCACCGCCGTGGCCGAGGCCGCCGACGTGGTGCTGCCCGTGGCCCCCACCTCCGAAAAGTCCGGCACCTTTGTCAACTGGGAAGGCCGACTGCGTTCCTTCGCCACCGCCATCGGCACGGATGCGCTCTCGGATCACCGAGTGCTCGACCTGCTGGCCCGGCAGATGGGCGTGACGTTGTCCACCGCCACCGTGGAAGACGTCAACGCGGAACTAGCCCGCCTGGGTGCCGCCGCCGCCGACCAGCGTCCCGCCGCCGTGACAGGCGACGACGCCGCGCAGGCAGCGTCGTCCACCCCCAACGAACTGGTGTTGGCAAGCTGGCACCTCCAGGTAGACCAGGGCGCGTTGCAAGACGGCGAACCTCACCTGGCCGGCACAGCACGAGTACCGGTGGCACGCGTATCGCCCGCCACCGCCAAGGCCGCCAAGTTGTCCGGTGTGGTCAGCATTACCGGCGTGCGGCGTGGCTCGATTGACCTACCCGTGGTGGTCACCGAGGGCATGGCCGACGGCGTGGTGTGGGTACCGGCAAAGTCGCCCGGTTCGTGGGTGGCGCAGCAGCTGGGCGTGGCACCAGGTGCCACGGTTGTGGTGAAGGGAGCCAGCGCGTGATCTTCCCGCTCGTGGACGGTTTGACCCCCGCACAGGAAAAGTGCGGAGTCACCGACCCCACCATGATCGATGCCGTCCGCCAGGCGTGCATTCAGCGCATCGAATACTCGTTGGAAGGCGACTCCATCTGGATTGTCATCATCAAGGCAGTCCTCGTCCTGGTGTTCCTGCTGACCTCGGTGCTGTTTGCCGTGTGGTTTGAGCGCCGCGTGATCGGTCGCCTCCAGCAGCGTCCCGGCCCCAACCGCAACGGCCCGTTTGGTCTGTTCCAGTCAGTCATGGATGCCATGAAGCTGCTGATGAAGGAGGACATCACCGTCCGCGCTTCAGAAAAGCTGCTGTACATCGTGGCGCCCATGATCTCGGTGTTCTCCGCCTTGCTGATCTTTGCCGTGATTCCCTTTGGGCCTGCCACGCGCATTCCCTTCACCCAGGAAGTCACGCCACTGCAGCTCACGGACTTCCCGGTTGCCATGTTGTACGTGCTGGCCTGCGCCGCAGTCGGTGTGTACGGCATCGTGCTGGGAGGTTGGGCCTCCGGCTCCACTTACCCGCTGATGGGTGCCGTGCGTTCCACCGCGCAAATCATCTCCTACGAGCTGGCGATGGGCTTGTCGCTGGTGACGGTGTTCATGTACGCCGGATCCATGTCGCTGAGCGACATTGTCAATCAGCAGCAGTACTGGTGGTGGGGCCTGCCTCTGCTTCCGGCCTTTGTGATTTACGTGATCTCGATGATCGGTGAGACCAACCGCCTGCCCTTCGACCTCCCGGAGGCCGAAGGCGAGCTGGTGGCCGGCTTCATGACCGAATACTCGTCGATGAAGTTCGCCTGGTACTTCCTGGCGGAGTACATGAACATGATCAACGTGTCTGCCATCGCCTCGACACTGTTCCTGGGCGGATGGAAGCCACTGTGGCGTCCCGACTGGGCTGGCTATGAACTGCTCAGCAACGGCATCTTCCCGCCGCTATGGCTGATCTTGAAGATCTGGCTGCTGATGTTCTTCTTTGTGTGGGTGCGTGGTTCGCTGTTGCGCTTCCGTTACGACCAATTCATTCGCTTTGGCTGGAAGGTACTGATCCCGTCGGCTCTGTGCTGGCTGGTGCTATGGTCCACCGCGCTGGTGCTCCTGCCCCACTTTGAACGCTCCACCACCTTGTTCATTGCGCTCGCCCCGGCCATCGCACTGATCTTGGCGTGGCTGGTGTTCTCAATGGTGGCCGAATCACGCCAAGCAGCCCGCGACCAGGTCAAAGCCGAACGCGACCAGGCAGCACTCAACACCCCGTTTGACGCCTTTGCCGGCGGCTACCCGGTACCGCCGCTACCGGGCCAGAAACTGCCCCCGTCCCCCCGCGCCCGCCACACCGTGGACGCCGCCAAGGAGGCCCCCAGTGAGTGAGCACGAGTGGAACGCTAGCGACGAGCCCGAGGGGTTCGTGTCCAACCTGCCCAATCCGGGAGGCATTGGCGGTGCGCTCATGCCGATGGCGGGCTTTGGAGTGACGCTACGGAACTTCTTTAGCCCCACCGTCACCGAGCAGTACCCCACGCAGCCGGCCAACATTCAGCCGCGCTACCACGGACGTCACCAACTCAACCGCTACGCCGACGGTTTGGAAAAGTGCATCGGCTGTGAACTGTGTGCGTGGGCATGCCCGGCGGATGCCATTTACGTGGAAGCGGACTCCAACACCCCTGACAACCAGGTCAGCCCCGGTGAGCGGTATGGACGCGTCTACCAGATCAACTATTTGCGCTGCATCTTCTGCGCGTTGTGCATTGAGGCGTGCCCCACACGTGCGCTGACCATGACCAACGAAATTGAGCTGGCCGGACCAAGCCGTGAAGGCCTCATCTACGAAAAGCAGGACCTGCTCGCCCCCATGGCCGAGGGCATGTTGGCCGCCCCCCACCCCATGGTGGAAGGCACCACTGATCACGACTACTACAAGGGCAAGGTCGTGGGTGTGACCGAAGACCAGCAGGCGTGGGTACGGGCACACCGCCCGGACGACCCAACGCTGCCGGAGAACGCCGCGGCGGCATCGTCCGCAACGGGTTCCCAGGGAGGGAAACGATGATCTCGCCGGTGCTGTTTTGGACAGTGGCGATCCTGACGGTTGTCGCGTCACTGGCGTTGCTGTTTGCACGCAAACCCGTACACGTGGCCGTTGCCGTCATCACCGCAATGGTGGGATTGGCGGCGGCATACGTTGGCCTGGAGGCGCCGTTCCTGGGAATCGTGCAGATCGTGGTGTACACCGGCGCGGTGATGATGCTGTTCGTGTTTGTGCTGATGCTGGTGGGGGTGGATCAGCGCGAAAGCCTCAAGGAAACAATCGCTGGCCAAAAGTGGATGGCCTTCGCCCTGGCCATCGGTCTTGGTGCACTACTGGTATCCGTGATCTCCCGCCTGAAAGTATCGGTGGCAGGTAACCCCGCCAGCGGTGAACCCGAAGCAATCGCGCACCAGCTGTTTGGGCCCTACGTGCTGGTGGTAGAGACGCTGGGATTCCTGCTGGTCACCGCTGCTGTGGGCGCGCTGGTGCTCACGCACGTGCCGCGACTGTTCCCCAAGCGCACGCAAAAGGAAGTGCAGGCCGCACGTATTCAGGCCGGTGCCAACCCCGTCAACAAGACCTTCCCCGGCGTGTACGCCCGTCACAACGCGCTCGACGCAGCCGCGCTCGATCCCGATGGTGAGCCCATCGAGGAGTCGGTACAGCGTGTACTCAAAATCCGTCAGCAAACTGTCGACACCATCCAGTTCCGCGATGAAACCCGCCATCGCCGTCGTGAACTCGGTGCGAAGGAGGAGGACCAGTGAGTCCCATCAACTTCGTCTACCTCGCGGCCGTGCTGTTCGCCATTGGTGCGGCCACGGTGCTGGTACGGCGCAACGCGATCATCGCCTTCATGGGGGTGGAGCTGATGCTCAACGCCGCCAACTTGGCGTTGGTGTCGTTCTCGCGCATTCAAGGCAACGTCCACGGCCAGATCATGGCCTTCTTTGTCATGGTGGTTGCCGCGGCGGAAGTCGTGGTGGGACTAGCGATCATCATCGCCGTGTTCCGGGCGCGCCAGACCATCTCGCTTGACGATCCCGCCGAGCTGAAGGGTTAGTTGATGCTCTCCGTCTCCTGGCTTTTGATTGCAATTCCGCTGGCCAGTTTCTTTGTGCTGATGGTGGCGGGACGCCGCGCCGACGCATGGGGCCACTGGGTAGGTGTTGCCGCCTCCACCGCGTCGGCCGTGGTGGGCATTGGTGCGTTCTTTGCCCTTGTTGGCCGTGATGCCAGTGAACGCTTCGAAGCAGTTCACTTGTTCACCTGGATCAACGGCGGTGACCTGAAGGTTGACGCGGGACTTCTCTTGGACCCGCTGTCCATCACCTTTGTGCTGCTGATCACCATTGTGGGCACGCTGATCCACATCTACTCGGTGGCCTACATGGCGCACGATGCGCGGCGGCGGATCTTCTTCGCCTACCTCAACTTGTTCATCGCGGCCATGCTGCTGCTGGTGACGGCGGACAGCTTCCTGCTGCTGTTTGTTGGCTGGGAAGGCGTGGGTGTCGCGTCGTACCTGCTGATCGGCTTTTGGAACCACCGTCCCGCGTACGCGACCGCCGCAAACAAGGCATTCGTGGCCAACCGTGTGGGCGACGTGGGCCTGATTGTGGCCATGGGCTTGATGTTTGCGCAGTTCGGCTCCGTCGGCTTTGCCGAGGTACTGGGTGGAGCCAGCGGAGCGTCCACGGCCATGCTCACGGCAATCGGTCTGATGCTGCTGCTGGCTGCCACCGGTAAGTCCGCACAGTTCCCGCTGCAGTCATGGCTGGGTGACGCGATGGCTGGCCCCACGCCGGTGTCGGCGCTGATTCACGCGGCCACCATGGTCACCGCGGGCGTGTACCTGGTGGTGCGCGCCGGAGCGATTTATGAAGGGGCACCCAACGCACGTCTGGTTGTCGCCATCGTGGGTGCCATCACCTTGCTGCTGGGTGCGCTCATCGGTACCGCCAAGGACGACATCAAGAAGGCCCTGGCCGCGTCCACCATGTCGCAAATTGGGTACATGATGCTGGCCGCAGGGCTCGGTCCCATTGGCTACGCTTTTGCGATCTTCCACCTCGTCACGCACGGATTCTTCAAGGCCGGCATGTTCCTGGGTGCCGGTTCCGTCATGCACGGCATGGACGACCAGGTCGACATGCGCCGTTTTGGGGCGCTGCGCTCCGCCATGGTGATCACCTGGGTCACCTTTGGCCTGGGCTGGCTCGCAATCCTCGGTGTGCCGCCGTTCTCAGGCTTTTGGTCCAAGGACAAGATCATTGAGGCCGCCTTTGTGGGCGACGGCTGGCAACCGTGGGTGTTCGGTCTGAGCGCCCTGATCGGTGCGGGTGTGACGGCGTTCTACATGTCGCGGCTGTTCTTCATGACCTTCCACGGCAAGGCCCGCTGGACCGACGACCAGCACCCCCACGAATCGCCATTGCTGATGACCGTGCCAATGATGGTGCTGGCAGTGGGATCTGCGTTCCTGGGTCTGTTCCTGGCAGTGGGCAACCGCTTCCAGAACTGGCTGGCTCCCGTGGTGGGTGAGCATGAGCACGCCGAGCCGGTACTGTCTGTGCCCGTACTGACCACGGCGACTTTGGTGCTGGTGGTGCTGGGCGTGGGCCTGGCCTATCTGATGTACCTACGCCGCAGCGTGCCCATCGAGCCACCACCGCCGTCACTGGCCGTACTGGTGGCACGCAACGACTTTTTCCAAGACTCCGTCAACCGGGCGGCATTCCAAACGCCCGGTACTCACGTGACCCGCACGCTGGTGTACGCCGATGCGGCCATTGTGGATGGAGCCGTCAACAAGCAGGCAACCGCAATCGCCTCCTTTGGTCAGGCCAGCCGCACCCTCCAGTCCGGCAAGGTGCGCTCCTACGCGCTGATCATGCTGGCCGGTGTTGTGGTGCTGGGCGCGATTCTCGTGATGGGGAGCTAAGGCCATGCCCATTTTGACCATCCTCATTGCCTGGCCCCTGGTGGTTGGCCTGGTGTTGGTATTCGTGCCGCAGGTGCGTGCCTACTCGCGCGAGGTCGCCCTGGGTGCGGCGCTGGCAGAACTGGTGGCAGCCGTCGGCCTGATCGCCGCCTTCGATCGTGACGACGCCGCTACGGTGCAGTTCACTGAGCAACACGCCTGGATTCCCCAGATCGGCGCCTCCTGGGCGGTAGGCGTCAACGGCATCGGCCTGACGCTGGTGGTGCTGGCGGCAGTACTGACGCCCCTGGCAATCCTCGCCGCCTGGCGTGAAGACGAGGCCACCGACCGGCGTGCTCAGTATCTGGGGCTGATCCTCATTGCCGAATCGTTCATGGTGGGCATCTTTGCCGCCCGTGACCTGGTGCTGTTCTACGTGCTGTTTGAAGCGATGCTGGTGCCGCTGTACTTCCTGATCGGTGCCTTCGGTGGCGCGCAGCGTCGCTACGCCGCAGTGAAGTTCCTCATCTACTCGCTGGTGGGTGGACTGATCATGCTCGTGGGCGTGATCGCGCTGTACTTTGCCGGACCGGGAGGCGAGCAGGCCTACCTGCTGGACAACCTCGTCGGCATCCACTACGCACAGCCATGGATTGAAAACCTGCTGTTCGTATCCTTCTTTATTGCCTTCGCGATCAAGGCGCCCATGGTGCCGTTGCACACCTGGTTGCCCACCGTCGCAGAAAACTCGCGAGCCGGAACCACGGCGCTTCTGGTGGCAGTACTGGACAAGATCGGCACCTTCGGGATGCTCACCTTGTGTTTGCCACTGTTCCCGAACGCGGCACGCTGGGCGGCGCCCACCATCATCGTGCTGGCCGTCATCTCTGTGCTGTACGGCGCACTGCTGGCGATCGGCCAAGACAACATGTACCGCCTGGTGGCCTTCACCTCCGTGAGCCACTTTGGGGTGATGGTGCTGGGCATCTTCGCCCTGAAGAACACCCCGGTGGAAGGTGCCGCGTTCTACATGCTCAGCCACGGGCTATCCACGGCGGCACTGTTTTGGCTGGTGGGCTTCCTGGAAGCTCGCCACGGCACCGTATCCGTGTCCGGCTTTGGGGGTGTCCAAAAAGTGGCGCCCGTGTTTGCCGGCACATTCTTGATTGTGGGGATGTCCGCGCTCGCCCTACCGGGCCTGGCCCCGTTCGCCTCCGAGATCATGGTGTTCATTGGCGCGTTGGAGGTCTCGCGTGCCGCCGTGATCGTTGCGATCACCAGCGTGATCTTGGCGGCGCTGTACATCCTGCTGATGTACCAAAAGGTCTTCACCGGCGAGCCGAACGAGGCCATGCGCACCACTGCGGAACTCAGTGTGCGCGAACGCCTGGTGACCTGGCCGCTGATTGTCATCATGCTGGTGCTGGGCTTGGTGCCCGCGTTGGCGTTGAACTACGTCGGTGATGCCAGTGCCAGTGTGGTGACGCTCGTGTCCGAGGAGGCCGGTCAGTAATGTATGTAGCACCTCAGATCGCCTGGGCATCGCTCACGCCGGTCATCATTGTGCTGGTCGCCGCCGCGTTGGGCGTGCTGCTGGAGGCGTTCGTGCGCCGTCCCGCAGACCGGCGCATGTACCAGTTGCAGCTGTCGGTGGTTGCCCTGGTCGCCTCCATCATGGCCGTGGTGTGGCTGTGGGTTGGGCTCGACGGCGGTGGCCGCATCGTGCTGGACCGCATGATCCTGCTGGACCGTCAGGCACTGCTGTGGCAGGCGCTCCTGGCGCTGTTTGGCCTTGGCGGTGTGCTGCTGGCTGCAGCTAAAGGCAAGGAAGGCGAGGACGCCTTCGCACCGTTGGCGTCGGTGGCTCCCGGCTCCGGTGAGGAGACCGTCGCCCGGCAAAAGGGCTTCGCGCTGACGGAGTCATTCCCGCTGATGCTGTTCGCCACCGGCGGCATGATGCTGTTTGCCACGGTCAACGACCTGCTGTTCATGTTTGTGGCCCTGGAGCTGTTCTCGCTGCCGCTGTACATCCTGGTAGCGATTTCGCGTCGACGCCGTCTGCTCAGCCAGGAAGCATCGCTGAAGTACTTCCTGTTGGGTGCGTTCTCGTCGGCACTGTTCCTGTTCGGTGTGGCACTGATCTTTGGTGCGACCGGATCCACCACCCAACCGGGCGTGACGGGGCTGCAGGAATTGGGCCAGATTGTGCCGAACTTGGCCAACCAGCGCACCACGCTGCTCATTGGGCTGTTCATGGTGGTGGTGGGGCTGCTGTTCAAGGTGGGCGCCGCCCCGTTCCATTCGTGGGTTCCCGACGCGTACCAGGGTGCGCCGACGCCGGTGACGGCCTTCATGGCCGCCGCAACTAAGGCCGCTGCTGTCGCCGCGCTGTCACGCGTGGCGTACCTGGTGCTGTTCCGCTTCGCCTGGGAGATGAACTGGGTGATCTGGACGGTAGCGATCACCTCCATGGTGCTGGGCACCGTGCTGGCGATTGTGCAAACTGACGTCAAGCGCATGTTGGCGTACTCCGCCATTGCCCATTCGGGGTTCATCCTGGTGGCCTTGGCAGGATTCTCCGCCAGCGCCCTGTCTGCCCTGCCGTTCTACCTGGCCACGTACGGCATCGCGTCACTAGGCGCCTTTGCGGTGGTGGCGCAGGTGCGTGAACTGACGCCCGACGGTGCTGTGGGTGCTGAGGCGACCCGCCTGGGCCAGTGGGCGGGCTTGGGCAAGCGCAGCCCCCTACTGGCTGGCGCAATGACGCTGTTCTTGCTGTCCTTTGCAGGTATTCCGCTGACGGCAGGGTTCATGGGCAAGTTCGTGGCTTTCCGTGCTGCTATCGAAGCTGGCGCCTGGCCGCTGGTGGTGATCGCGGGGCTAGCCTCGGCGGCGTCGGCGTTCTTCTACCTGCGGGTAGTGGTGTTGATGTTCTTCACCGATGCACCCCAGGATGCGTCAGCGCGTGTGGCGGCTCGTCCCACCGCATTGGGCAAGTTGGTCGTGGTGGCCAGCGGCTTTCTGATTCTGGTGTTGGGTGTGCTGCCTGCCTGGGCGCTGAACCTGACCGATTCGGCCGGTGAGGTGCTGTCGCCTGCTGCCGTGTCGACGCTGGGCGGGTAGCGTGGCCACGGCGCTGCCCATCGGTAACGCGGTGCTGGAGGCAGCGATTGCTCCGCGCCTGGCTGTCATTGAGGAGCGGTTGCGGGACGCGGTGGCGCAGTCGGATCGATTGGCCGACGACACCAGCCGCCACTTGGTGGATGCCGGGGGCAAGCGCCTGCGCCCGATGCTGACGTTGCTGACCGCGCAACTGGGCGACGCCTCGCGTCCGGAGGTGGTGGACGCGGCCGTGGTGGTGGAGCTCACGCACCTGGCCACGCTGTATCACGACGACGTCATGGACTCTGCGCCTACGCGCCGGGGTGCACCCTCGGCCCACGAGGTGTGGGGGAACTCGGTCGCGATCCTCACCGGCGACCTGTTGTTTGCCCGCGCCTCCAACGTGGTGGCAGGGCTGGGCCCCACGGCGGTGCGCATTCAGGCGGAAACCTTCGAACGCCTGTGCTTGGGTCAGCTCCACGAGACGGTGGGGCCCTCACCCGAGGAGGACCCGGTACGCCACTATCTGCAAGTGTTGGCAGACAAAACCGGCTCGCTGATTGCGACGTCGGCCCGATTTGGTGCCATGTTTGCCGGATGCGACCGTGCCGTGGTGGATCAGGTGCGCGCCTACGGCGAGTATGCGGGGGTGGCCTTCCAACTGGCCGACGACGTACTGGACGTGCGCTCCGACGGCGCCGTCAGCGGCAAAACCCCTGGTACAGACCTACGCGAAGGCGTGGCCACCATGCCGGTGCTGTTGCTGCGGCGTCTGGTGGCCGCAGGCGATGCTCAGCCCGAGGACGTGAAGCTGCTGGCCGATATTGACGGCGACCTCAGCTCAGATGCCGCCCTTCAGAGTGTGGTTGAGCGACTGCGCGGCCACGAGGTGCTCACGCAGACATCCGACTTGGCACACCAGTGGAGTGCCCGCGCCGTCAGTGCGATTGCGTCGTTGCCAGCCGGACCGGTGCGCGAGGCATTGGAGACCTTTGCCGAGGCGCTCGTAGCCCGCGCCGCCTGAACACCTCAGCGCCGCGACCGCCACGCATCCACACTGATCAGCACCACCGCCACCCACACCAGCGCGAATCCAGCCCACCGCACGGGCGGCATGTGCTCACCAAACGTGGTCACGGCCAGCACAAACGTCATCGTGGGGGAGATGTACTGGAGAAGTCCGGTGACATTCAGCGGCAAGCGGCGCGCTCCCGCCGCAAATACCAGCAGCGCACCAGCGGTCCATAGCCCCGTCCCGGCCAGCATCGTGTCATGCCACCAGCCCAGGCCTGCATCGCCGCGATGGGCAAAGGTCGTCGCTCCATGGGCGGCGACCAGCCACAACACCACGGCCGCCACCGGCGCCATGACCGCCGTCTCGATGGTGAGCCCACTGAGGGCATCCACCTGCGTGCCCACCGTCTTCTTCACAAGCGAATAGATGCCAAAGGACAGGGCCAGCACTAAGGAAATCCACGGTAGCCCTCGGCTATCCACCGCCAGGATCACCACTGCCACCGTGGCGATCCCCACTGCCACCCATTGCAGACGCCGCAAACGCTCACCCAGGAACGCCACCGACAGCCCCACCGTCACCAACGGGTTGATGTAATAGCCCAGCGAGGTGTCCGAGACCCGGTCTGTGACCACCGCATAGACCATCACCCCCCAGTTGATGGAGATGACCACGGAGGCCACCGCCAGACGGGTCAGCAGGGCACGGTTGGTGGCCACCCCCCACACCCTGCGCCACGCTCCCACCACCAGCATGATCAGTGCGCACACCACCAGGGATGCCAGCGCTCGCCAGGCCACAATCTCGGCAGCGTTGGCTGGTTCCAAGGCCCGCATCAAGATGGGGAACAGCCCCCACACCACGTAGGCCGTGGCGCCGTAGAGCAGGCCGCGACGGTCCAGGTCATGGGGCATGGCGCCTAGTGTCGCACCCGTTCCAGGGGCTACCGGTACGTGTACCGGTGCCCGGTCCCGGTGCGTGAGGGTGGGTGCGCGCTCAGGTTAGGCTGGTCAGGGCCTTGGACGGCCCCCTAACCATGATCCTTTTGGGAGAACCTTCGTGAGTCCTGATCGCCCCCTGCGCGTCGCCGTCATTGGTGCCGGACCAGCCGGAACCTACGCTGCCGACATCCTCTCAAAGTCGGGGCTACCGGTGTCGATCGACATTCTGGAGCGTCTGCCGGCTCCGTTTGGGCTGGTGCGCTACGGCGTGGCTCCCGACCACCCGCGCATCAAGCAGATTGTGGTGGCGCTGGCAGGAGTGCTGGGCCGCGGCGACATCCGCCTGCTGGCCAACGTGAGCGTGGGTACCGATCTGAGCCTGGAGGATCTACGCGCCCACTATGACGCGGTGATCTTTGCCACCGGCTCCTTTGGCGATGCGGACCTTCCCATCCCTGGCATTGACCTGGACGGCTCGTATGGTGCGGCCGACTTTGTGTCCTGGTATGACGGTCACCCGGACGTGCCGCGCACCTGGCCGCTTGAGGCCAAAGAGGTTGCGGTGTTCGGCGTGGGAAATGTGGCGCTGGATGTGGCACGCATCCTGGCCAAGCACGTGCAGGATTTGAAGCCCACCGACATCCCGGCCAACGTTGAGCAGGCCCTGGCCGCGTCCCCCGTGACGGATGTGCACGTTTTTGGACGACGCGGCCCCGCCCAGGTGAAGTTCTCGCCGTTGGAGTTGCGTGAGTTGGGTCAGGTGCCGGACGTGGATGTGATCGTCTACCCCGAGGACTATGACTTTGACGAGGAGTCACTGGCCCGCGTTGAGGCGAGTCGCCAGACCAAGCAGGTGGTTAAGACCTTGACCGACTGGACGTTGCGCGAGCCCACGGGTGCGTCGCGTCGTATTCACCTACACCTGCTCCAGGCGCCCCGCGAGGTGCTGGGTGAGGACGGGCGCGTGGTGGGGGTGCGGGTGGAACGCATGAAGCTCGATGGCACCGGTAACGTCACCGGCACGGGGGAGATGATCGACTACCCGGTGCAGGCGGTCTACCGCGCGGTGGGGTACTGGGGCACTGAGATTGACGGCGTGCCCTTTGATTCCAGTCGAGGTGTGATCCGCAACGTGGGTGGCCGCGTGGTGGACGAGTCGGGCGAGGTGGTGGAGGGCTTCTACACCACCGGGTGGATCAAGCGCGGGCCTATTGGTCTGATTGGCTCCACAAAGTCGGACGCTCAAGAGACCATCGAGAACCTGGTGGCCGATTCGGAGCGCCTATACGCGCACTCCACTGCGGGGGCCGAGCAGCTCAGCCCCGACAACCTGCTGCGGTTGCTCACCCAGCGTGGTGTGCCTGTGGTGCAGTGGCGTGATTGGGAGGTGCTCGATGCTCATGAGTGCCAGCTGGGCCAGGCCCAGGGCCGTGAGCGCGTCAAGGTAGTCCCGCGTGAGGAGATGACGGCCATTGCGCTGGGGCGAGCTAACCGTGCCTAGCACCCGGCATCAGGGTGCGTAGACGGCGGTGACGGTGCGCACGCGCCGTACGCGGCATCGGCTCATTCGTGTGACGCAACGTTTGCGCAGTGGCGCCGATGCACAATGTCAGCGTGGCGGGAACGCGCAACCTGCGCGGCCCGTTGTGTGGGTGCGAGGAGGATGACGTGCAGACGCACCGGTTTGTCAACGGGGTGAAGACCCTGAGCTTGTTCGTTGTGCTGTGGCTGATCGTACTGACGCTCGGCTCACTGATCAGCGGCGGTCGGTTCTTGTGGATCTTCGCAATGTTTGGCGTGATCTCCACCGCGGTGGGGTACTGGAACTCGGCCACCTTGGCCATTCGATCCATGCATGCCCGGCCGGTCACGGAGGTCGAACAGCCCGCGATGTACCGCATCGTGCGCGAACTGTCCCGGGAAGCAAACCAACCCATGCCGTCCCTCTATGTGGCGCCCACGTCCGCGCCCAATGCGTTCGCGACGGGACGCAGCCCCTCGCACGCAGCAGTGTGCTGCACGGACGGCATCTTGCAGATGCTGGACGAGCGCGAACTGCGTGGAGTGCTCGGTCACGAACTGATGCACGTGTACAACCGGGACATCCTCATCGGCTCAGTGGCGGCGGCTGTGGCCGGTGTGATCACGTCGGTAGCGCAGTTCCTGCTGTTCTTTGGTGATGGCCGTTCCAGCCGTGACAATCCCTTTGGGCCGCTGGCTTTGCTGGTGATGATGTTCCTGGCGCCCATTGCCGCCAGCTTGATCCGCCTGTCCATCTCCCGCACCCGCGAGTTTGAGGCTGACCGCTCAGGTTCGGAACTGACCGGCGACCCCCTGGCACTGGCGTCGGCGCTACGCAAGCTTGAGCAGGGCACCAGCATGTTCCCGCTCAGGCCCACCCCGCAGTTGCAAAACGTCAGCCATCTGTTCATTGCTAACCCCTTCCGCGAGGTGGGGTTGTCTCGGCTGTTCTCAACTCACCCGTCGACCCAGGAGCGCATCGCCCGCTTGGAGTCCATGCAGTACGGGCGCGGCCCCATTCGCTGACCTGACCGCGGGGTGTGACATGCGCCGCATTTGTGCTGGTAGCAACCATGCCGCTCCGGCCGCCACCGGCTGAGCGCACGATTTACGTGGGGATGCGTTGCGCATCGTCGCATCACGGTTTAGTGTGACAAGTGTCACACGACGCCTACCCCCCGTGAATTGTCCCCATGGCGCGTGCGACGTCGGCTGAGGGAGCCTGAATCGTGTTGTGGAATGCCATGCGCCGCGCCTTGAGCGCGGTGCTCGCCGTTGCTGTTGTTGCCATCGCCATTGCCGTGCCCGCGACGGCCGGCCCCGGCGACCCGAGCTATCTGACCGTCTTCAAGACCGTCACCAACGCCACCCCCGACCCGGGTGAGCCCTTCACCTTTGAAGTCCAAGTCAACTGCTCTGAGCAGTCGTGCCTGAACGCGCAACTGGTGGACACCTTCCCCGCCGAGCTTGCCGGCTTCCAGGTGCGCGACGTGGTCTTCACTCCCTCGGAGACGGTCGTTCCGCGCACGGTGACGTGGCTGGTGGACGGCGTGGCGCAGCCCAGCGCCCCCAGCGTGCTGACAGACGACACGTCCTTCACGGTGGACTTCACCGGGGCAGTGACGGCGCCCTCTGGTGTGGGGCTGCAGTTTGGCCGTACGTTCACCGCCCAAATTGAGTTGGTCGCCCCGGCAGACCTCGCCCCGGGCACCTATGCCGGAACAAACGTGGCCGACACGACGGCCACTAACTCTGCGCCCGACCAAGCCACCGCGGCCGTCACGGTCAGCGTGGCTGAGGATCTCAACGTTGCCACCACCAAGACGTGGAGCCCGGCCGCGGCACCGTTCGCGCAATACGCGCTCAGCACCATCAGGCTGGATGCCACCAACGTCTCCAACATCACCGCCACGTCGCTGTCCATCCAGGAACCGAACGTCGCCGTGGATGGAGCCACCTCACTGGATGCCGACAACCCCTTCTGGATGGTGGACTTTGTCGGCCTGAACAACATCACCGCGCCTGCCGGTGCACTCACCCAGCGACTTGATGCGTATGCCTTGGTCTCGGGAACCTGGCAGTGGGTGACCGGCGCCACGATGCCGGCGGCAGGCCCATCACTCCTGCCCGCCAGCGTCCTGCCAACGCAAGTAGCGGGCATTCGCCTGACCTACACCGGCACAGCGATTGACCAAGGCTCACACATGGGCTTTGACCTTGCCGTAGCCCAGCGCGGCACGGACCGCCGTACCGGCGTGACAATCCCGGCCGCCTCCTACACCCTGAACAACACCACACTGGCGACCGTCACCGCAACCAACCACCCACCGGCCACCGCCACCGCGAGTGCTCTGCACCTCATCGTGGGGCCAACCTTCGCGGTGTCCACCACCAAAGACTTCTCCCCCTCGCGCATCGGCGCTGGTGAGTCCTCCACCTTGACGCTGGGTGTCACGAACGACTCCACCGTGCCGGTGTCCTCCCTGCAACTGAGCGACACTGACTTCTTTGGTGACGGCGTGACCTTTGGCGGGTTTGGCCCCCGGTTCGAGTGGCCCGTCGGGGCACAGTCCGTGACGGTGCAGTACCTCCATGACGATCCGGCTGACAACACCTCCGCGACGTATGTCAACCCCGCAATCCCCGCGGTGAGTGCCGACGCGGATGTCACCGGCGTGGTGCTGACCTTCACGGGGCCGAACATTGCCGTGGGTGCCACCGCGACCGTGGACATTGTGGTCAACACGGACGAGTCGGTGACGGCCACTGCGGCGACGGTGACGCGGCCTAACGAGGTGCTCGCCACCTTGGTGGGTCCTGACGGTGACACGCGCACTGCAACGGCTGACGACCAGTTGACCATTGTGCGCCCGTCGCTGACGTCCACGATGACCAAGACAATGACACCGTCCACCCAGCTACACCCTGGTGACGTGGTGGTGGTTGGTTTGCGCACCCACACGGTGGCCAGCTCCAGCCACATTCACGTTTCCGAGGTCACGGCACGGGACGCCTGGGCCGGTGCCGGGACATTCTGGGATGGCTTCTCCCTGGAAGCAATTGCACCCACACAGCTTCCGGCTGACACGGAGCTACACGTGTCGGTGCGTGACAGCGCCGGGGCCTGGCGCGTGCTGCCCGCCGCCCCCTCATCCGCACAGGCACGCGTGGTGTCCTGGAGTGCTGGTGAACTCGACTCGATCCTCGCCACCGTGGGCCTGACGCGAGCCGACATCACCGGAATTGAATTCACCTTCCACAGCGTCGCTACGGATGGGTTGTCGGACGATGTCACCCTGACCCCGTCATTCACGGCGCGCGTGAGGTCCGCCTTGCGCAGTGGGGACTCTTGGCCCACCACCGCAAGCGCCACGCTGCCCAACTCGGCCTCGGTGACGTCGACGGGAACCACCCCGGGCGGCGACCCGCTTGACTCCACGGGGACAACAGGGACGGGCGCATCGATTGCCAGTGGAGACGGCCCCGACGCGGATCAGTTGGTGAAGGCCTGGACGCAAGACACCGTCCCAGCGCAGTCAGGACAGACGCGCCAAACCACCCTGAACTGGCACGTTGACGAGGGAACTGCGCAGGTAGTGATTACCGATGCGGGCACCAGTGCCGATCTGGCCAAATCCTCCTTTGATGCCTTTGACCTTGATCGCATTTTGCCCATTGCGGCCAGTGACGTACCGTTCAGCTCCGGCTGGTACATGAAGTACGACACGGTCACCGCGATCGAGCTGTATGACGGCAGCGCCTGGATCCCCGTGGCTACCCCCGCCGGTGGCTGGGTGGACGGCACCGGACAGTTTGTGGGCTACGTGCTCACCGAGACGCAGCGTGCCACCACCACGGGTGTGCGCATCACGTTGACCCCCAACCTCGCCGCGCGCACCGCGGCATCCACCACGGTTGATGACCTTGACCCGTACGTGGCGGTGCTGGGCACGGGAGTGGGTACCGGTCCTGACACGCGCATGTTCACACTGCAATGGCAGGTGCGCAACACCACGCGCTTGGCAGGGGACTGGGTCACCGAGCAGCGCATCTACAACAGCACCAACCCAGGTGTGGTGATCAACGAGGCCACCTTGAGCATGACCTCGGCTGGTGTGACGCGCACCTTGAGCACGTCCGACGACATCCTCATCACCAACCCCGGCCCGGGCGTGACCGTTCGCAAGCAGGTCAATCCCACGGCCCCGATGTACGTGCCCGATCCGGGCACCGCAGCCAACCAGTTCCCGGCCGCACGGTTTGTGGTGCAGGCGCACAACGATTCGGTCAGCGCCGCATCGTACGTGCGGGTGACTGACTCGCCCATCTGTTTGGATACCGACCTCGCCACGCAGTGCGAGACCGCAGCCACGGCGGCTGGTGCCACGGCCGATCCGTTCGACACCAGCATCAACTGGCTCACGCGCGATGGGGGAAACAACCCCTTTGACCGCTTCACGCTATACAACATCGATGTGGTGTCCTCGATCCCCGGCGAGGTCGACAACGACGCCTCCGTGGTGTGGCTGTTGCACTACAACGCGGGCGTGTACACCACCACCCAGACCACCATCTCCGCCGCCAATGTGATGACGGAGGCGGAACTGGCCGACGTGGTGGGCGTCTCGGTGACGTATCAGGGCACCAACCCTGCGCTCAACGGCGGCTCCATTACCTCCGGCAACAACTTGCAATTGGTATTGGACATGCGGGTGCGCACGCACCTGCGTTCCTCCGGCGCTGCGCAGGATCTGGTGGCCAACCAGACGGTTGATGTGGTCAACGGCGCCTTTGCACAGTCCTATGACCCGGTGCTGAACCCGGGTGTGGGCACCGGTGACTATGACACCGCCACAGCCCAGCTCACCGGTGGTGACATCAACGTTGCTGCCGTGAAGACGGTGTCGCCCAGCCTGATCACCGAGCCGCGCCGTCACGACAACGTGGACGTCACCATTGGTGGCAACCAAGGCACGGCGCCCACCAGCACCCTGGCCCCCAAGCTGGTGCGTGTGACGGACTCGATTGAGACGGCCCCCGAGTTCTGGGACTACTTCTCCTTTGTGGGCCTGGACTCCATCACCGCCCCCGCGGGTGCGGACCAGGTGGAGGTGTCGGTGTATGGCCCCTTCGGTGCCGGTGGCGCCGATGTGTGGGTCAGAAGTGCACCCACCCCGATCGCTACGGCCGCCATTCCCGTAGCAAACTCGCAATATGACCTGATCGAAGGGGTGGAGTTTGTCTTCACCCGGGCCGACGGTGGCTTCTTCTCACAAACCGTCCCGGCTGCCACCTGGTCCACCAGCATCCACTTCCAGGCGGTGCTGCGTGACAGTCTGCGCAGCTCGGCAGCGGCAATCTCGCTGCCCGACACCGTCCAGAACGTGGTGGAGGTCTACGCAGACCGTCTCAATGGGGAGCACTCGCTGGTGCGTGAAGCCGACGCAGTGGTGACCTTGAGCCTGGGCACCTTCGAGCTGGAGGTCAAGAAGCTCGCCAACGATGGCGTGCGTTCGGCCTCGGCGGGGGAGTCGGTCCCGTGGGACCTGACCTTCACCAATGCAGGAACCGGGTACCTGACCATTCAGGAGATGCGCGATCAGATTCCATCCTCGCTGCTGTACCTGGGTGCCACACCGGTGTACACCCCTGATCCGTCAGGCATGCTCGGCGTGCCCGAGTCGGTCACGCTGGAGGGCAGTGACTTGGTGGTGACCTGGCCGCAGGGCGAGCGCACCATGGCGCCGGGTGAGACCTTCACCATGCGCATCGAGTTGGAATTGCAGCCGGGCCTGAGTGCCGGTGGGCGCGCCACCAACACCATGGTGGTGACCACGGCCCAGACGCTGGACCGCTGTGGGCCGGTTGACCCGGCCGGGGTGGTGACCAACGCGTGGACGCAGGACCCGACCACCTGTGGTGCTTCGGACTACGTCACACCTGCCGTGGGACCGAACCTGTTTACCGTCAAGGGCGTGCGTGGCTCCTTCCCCGGCGCCATCAACCCGCTTGACCCGAGTTACACCTGCGCACCGACGCTCAGCGCCACGGGTGGCGACTACTACCGGGCTCCTTGTGCAGCCAACTCGGTGGTGGGCGGCGTCGACCAGTGGGTGCTGCGTGTTCAAAACGCCGGTACCACCGGCGTGACTGACGCGCAGATCTTTGACGCACTGCCGGCCCCGGGAGATAAGTTCCTGATCTCGGGTGGCTCACGCGGCTCCGATTACCGTCCGCAGATGCTCAACGACCTTGACGTCGTGCTGCCTGCCGGGGCGACCTACACCGTGGAGACCACCTCCACCGCGGGTGCATGCCAGGGCACGTGGAGCAACCTGGAAAACCAGGCCACCTGTGAGCAGAACTCGGAAGTGTGGACGGCAGTATCCGCCGCGACAGTGTGGTCGGACGTCACCGGCATTCGGTTGTCCTTCGACTTCTCGGGTACGGCTACGGGCATGCTGGAGCCGGGTGAGTTCATTGACGTCACCTACAGCACCCAGAACGTGCCGGCCTCATCCGCACACCCGGATGGTGCCTCCGTGAGTGTGCCGGTGGTGGACGAGCTGGCCTGGAACCAGTTTGGCGTGAAGTACCGCGACCAGGGTGTGGCGGCGTACCGCAAGATCTCACCCGCACACGTGGGCGTGTACTTGATGACCGGTCCGATTGCGGTCCACAAGGAGGTGGTGGGCTCCGCTGCGGCGCTGTCGCCGCTGACCATCGTGGCCGACGTGCGCTGTGAGGTTGCCTCCCAGCCGGTGAACATGGGCTCCTTCGCCTCCGTCACCTTGAATAAGGCCACTGGCTACAGTGCCCGCATTGACGGCATCCCCGTCGGGGCGGACTGTGTGGTGTCCGAACAGGGCAACGTGGGTGCGTTCTTTGAAGTGGCCCGCCTTGCCGACGACGTTCCCGTCACCGTCTCGCAGGCCATTGCTCGCACCGAACCCGTCCCGGCCGACCAGATTGCCACCCTCATCAATCAGTACGAGCCGGTGCTGGCCTACACGGGCGTGGACGGCATCGGCCGCATGATCGGATGGATGGTGGCTCTGCTGGGTGCGGGCGTGGCCTTGATGCTGTGGAGCGGACGACGCCGGGAAGACGGCTAGCGGACGGCTAGAGGACGGCCACGATCGTGCCCAGTAGGGCAACGGACGTGGTCACCTCAGTGAGTCCGACGACGATGACGCGGATGCGGTGGCGCGCCAGCACCACCGCCCGCGCCAACAGCCACGTAAACGGAATGAGGAACCATACGTTGACGGCGGCACTGACACCCAGCGCCACCGCGTGATAGGCCACGCTGACGCCGTAATGCAGGCCCGAGCCGCGCTCGCGGATCATCGTCTTGACGTACACCACGGTGCCCACCAGGTACAGCCAGGTGATGAGGGCGGCGGGCAGTCCATCCGTGAACGGTTCGCCTGCCGTGGCCGGCACAATCATGGCCATCAGGGAGGCCATGGTCACCGAGGCGATGCCATTGCCGGTGGCGCGGTCCTGGCCGATCCGTGCGGCCACCACGTTGACGGCAAACAGCACCACGAATGCCGGAACAAAGCCCAGGAGGGCGGGCCGCACCACAAACACGGGCACGGCGCACACGGCGCTCAGGGAGGCGTAGGCGGCCATTTGTGGCATGTAGCGTGCCCAGCGTGAGGTCTTCACTCCCAAAAGGGCGTGGTGAGTGAACAGCCACCCACTGAGCCACATGATCAGCAGCGGCAGGTCAAGCCAGCATCGGCCGTATTGCAGGCCGCTCAGGTAGGGCAGTAGCAGCATGGCCCACACCCCGTGCTGAGGTGGGATCCATGCGCGCAGGCCGTGGGGACGACGCCGGTGCGGCGCCACCCCCACGGCCGAGCTAGGCATGGCTAGCGGTAGTTCACAAACTGCAGGGCGGCGTCTAGATCTGCGCCCTTGAGCAGCGCGATGGTGTCTTGGAGGTCGTCACGCGACTTGGAGCTCACGCGCACCTCGTCCCCTTGGATCTGCGTCTTGACGCCCTTGGGGCCTTCGTCGCGAATGAGCTTGGTGATCTTCTTGGCGACTTCCTGGGAAATGCCCTGCTTGATGGAGGCGGTCATGCGGTATTCCTTGCCGGATGCTTCCGGCTCGGAGTGCTCCAGCGACTTCAGTTCCACGCCGCGCTTGGCCAGCTTGGAGATGAATACGTCGAGCACTGCCCGCACGCGTTCGGGTGAGTTCGCCTTCATCAGCACGTTCTCACCGGACCATTCAATGGAGGCGCCCACGCCCTTGAAGTCGTATCGCTGGTCGACTTCCTTGCTGGCTTGGTTGAGCGCGTTGTCCACCTCTTGGCGGTCCACTTTGCTGACCACATCGAAGCTGCTGTCGCCTGCCACTGGTTCCTCCTTCTTGCCGCAGGGTAGTGCCGCGCGTGAGGCAATCGCCTCGGCCCAAGGGCCCTGTTCGCGCGCGGACCGGTTTCCTTGCTATCCTTCCATGCGCGCCACGCGCACGGCGGGTTACCCGAGCGGCCAAAGGGGGCTGACTGTAAATCAGCTGCGAGAGCTACGGGGGTTCGAATCCCTCACCCGCCACGACATGGCCCGGCTTGCCGGGTCTTTGTCACGAAAGAGCCCGGTTCGCCGGGCCTCTTTTGTTTGTGGCGGCGTTGTTGACCGCGCCGCTTACGAGGCGAGCTGCGTGATGGCCGCACGCACAGCGTCGGCGATGTTTCCGCGTGGCGCCACGTCAATGTGGCTGAGGCCAAGCCACTGAGTCATCGTGTTGAGCTCTGCGGCCAGAGCATTCGCAACCGCCGCGTCGGAGCGTCGGCGTGCGCCGGGAGCCGTGCCCTCCTCGCGCCACGCCGCGTGGACGCGCAGCGTGCCAGCCTTGCGATCCGCCTTGAGGTCCACGCGTCCCACCATCTGGTCGCCCATGAGAAACGGTAGGCAGTAGTAGCCGTACACGCGTTGGGCCGCTGGCGTGTAAATCTCAATCCGGTAGTCCATGCCAAACATGCGGGCAAGCCGTGGCCGAAACCACGCGACCGGGTCGAACGGACTGAGCAACGTGACGGCCGTTGCCCGTCCTGGGTCGGTGGCGGCGCGGTGCCAGGGCGCCTCAGCGGTGGGCCCTCCTACTGCGAGCAAGGCGGGTTCGTCCCAGCCCTCAACGGTGACCCAGTCGGCGAGCCCGCGTTCCACGGCCGACGCTGCCCACGCGGCACGCGCCGTAGCGCCACTTCCGGCGGGGGAGACAAGGCGGAAGTGATCGGCAAGGTCGCGCGTGGTGCCAATACCGCACGCGGCGATCGCACGGTCGAACAACTGTTGCCCGGCGTCGGCCTCGGAAAGTCCCCAGTTGCCAACCGAGGCGCGCGGCAGGCCCCAGGCCCGCTCCGTCGAGTCATAGGTGCGGGAAAAGTTCGCGCCGCGAGAGGCGGCCACCTCACCGGTGATGAAGAGCAGTTCGAGAGCGTCCTTCACATAGGAACGGTCCCACCACGAGCCGCGCACTCCTTCGCGTGGAGCCAAATGCTCGAGGTCCCGGGCCACCACCGGCCCCCGGGGCCTCAACCTGCGCGCGAACCTCACTGATGAGGCCGGGCCGCGTGGCTTCAAGACGCTCGCGCCTGCGGGCCTTCCAGTTGTTCGCGTGGAGCATCCGGTGATGCATCGCGGGAAGCAAGCTCAGGGGCATGACGCTTGCCTCGTGCCCCCAATGTTCAAAGGCGTGAGCCGAGTGACCCTGGGCATGTCCCCACAGGGCGTGGTCGGCATCGGCAACCGAGTACGGACCAAGCCGGGCGTACAGAGGCACGTAATGAGCGCGGGCCAGCACATTGACGGTGTCGAGTTGCAACACACCTTGAGTGTCGAGGTAGTCAACCATATGCAGGGGGCGGGCCCTGCGGGTTGGACGTGACCGTGCCAGCCCTTGAGCGTTGAGGAACACTCGGCGGGCCTGCGCTGCACTGAGTGAGGTGGTCACGGCCGTCACTGTAGTGCTACGGTGCGACACGTTGCGGGCGAGGCCGCACGGCTTCGGCTCGATTTCGTTTCGGGCCCCGGTGCCGTGTACTCTAGTCCGGCTTGCCCCGGTAGCTCAGTCGGCAGAGCGTTTCCATGGTAAGGAAAAGGTCCAGGGTTCGATTCCCTGCCGGGGCTCACAGTGAAGACGTGCCGTCGATGTTTGTCGACGGCGTCGTCCTCACCCGTGCGGCGGGGTAGCTCAGGTGGTTAGAGCACACGACTCATAATCGTGGGGTCGCGGGTTCGAGTCCCGCCCTCGCTACGAATGCCCATCACATCCGATGGGCTTCGCGCGCGCGAGCGCTTTCGACAAGGCAAGGAGCCAAACCCATGGCAAAGAACGACATTCGTCCCAAGATCACGCTCGCGTGCACGGAGTGCAAGGACCGCAACTACATCACCCGCAAGAACCGTCGCAACAACCCCGACCGCGTGGAGCTGAGCAAGTTCTGCCGCAAGTGCGGTAAGCACACGCCCCACCGCGAGACGCGCTAACACTCGTTCGTCACAACGCCCGCCCGGCCTGGCCGCGGCGGGCGTTTGTGCGTGTAAGGGCGGGCAAGGCGCGGCGACGGGGCACCGGTCGCTAGGCTGGTGACGTGCCAGTAAATCCTGAGACTCAGGGCCGCACCTACGGCCCCTTCGAGGCCTACGAGGTCACCCGTATCAAGATTCGTGAGTTCGCCGACGCGGTGGACGCGCGCTCCGGCGCGCACTTCTACCCGGACGTAGCCGCAGCGGAGGGCTACCGGGATGTGGTGGCGCCCACCACGTTCGCGGCCGTGATTGCCCAGCAGGCCGAGTTTCACGTGGTGACAGACCCCGAGGTGGGCGTTGACTTTTCCCGCGTGGTGC
>Ga0222423_1000361_pt1 | contig 35760 bp, 38 predicted proteins | sample 3A0metagenome_FD_182472 | JGI IMG/M metagenome (GOLD analysis project Ga0222423, IMG submission 182472) | Enriched microbial communities from leaf-cutter ant dump, University of Wisconsin, Madison, United States - 3A0 (version 2) | ecosystem: Environmental > Terrestrial > Nest > Insects nest >...
ATTTACCAGCGATGATGCAGGTAGATGGGCTGTGTTGTGTGAGTCCCCAGCACTACGCAGCCGGGTCCCTCATGTCCGTGGATCCAAACTCGTCGAGCGTCCAGAACGGGTTCATCGCGAGCTCCCACACATGCCCGTCAGGGTCCTCGATGTAGCCGCTGTACCCTCCCCAGTCCGTGGGCTGCGGCCGCTTGAGCATCGTGGCCCCCGCCGCAAGCGCCGCACGGAACCGCTCATCCACCTCGGCGACCGTGCCATAGTTCTGCGCCAGGGTCATGGCCCCAAAGCCCAGCTCGGTGTGGGGCCGGCCCTGGTCCACCGCCAAATCGTCTAGGCCAAACAGCGCCACTACCAGGCCATTCGCCTGAAAGAACACCACCTCATCGGCCACCTGTTCGGGCACCCAGCCCCAGCGTTCATAGAACCCGCGCGACCTCTCAAGATCCGCAACCCCCAACGTCACCACCGCAACACGCTGCTTGTGCATACCGGTCATGTCACTCCTCCCGTAGTGCCCGTCTGCGCGTCTCCAGTCCAATGAGCTCCGCAAACGCCGACGCCGCCTCCTCGCTTCCCTCCCCTGCCCGCTGCATTGCGCCGCGAAGTTCGGCGATCTGCCGAGTCAGGTCAAGGTCAAGCATGCGCGCCAAAACCGATCTGGCATAGTCCGCATCCGCATGATCGGTGGGCAGCGGCGTGACCGCAAGCTGTGCCACCACGCCCGCGAGCGCCTCGCCCGCCTCGGCCGTCACCACGCCCACCCAGTCGCTCGCGCCCACCGCCGGCCCGCCCGCCGCCTGCACGGCCTCAAACACCGCACGGTACTGCGGCACCGTGAACGCCTGCGCGCTGATCGCGCCATACAGCGCCGCCGCCGAGGCGTCCCGCGCCACCTCCTCGCCCAGTTGCAGCAGCACCCCCACCGTGAGTGCCTGGGCACGCACCACAGGGTCCTTTGCATTGGGCCTGCCCGACGCCATGGCCGCCTCTCCCGCCCCCGTCGCCCCAGCGTCGGGCCGAGTGGTGGCGCCACGGCCCACGGCGCTCACGGCTGCGGTGACCTGTTCCGGCTCCATGCCAAGCCAGCCGGCGAGCGTGCGTGCGTACTCGGGTCGCAGCGCGGCGTCGCGGATTCCCGCGACCACGGGCGCGGCGGCACGCAACGCGGCCACCCGCCCCTCGGCGGTGGCGAGGTCATGCGACGCGAGCGACGCCTTGATGACGAACTCGAAGAGCGGCACGGGACGCTCCATGAGCGCCACCACGGCCGCGTCGCCGTGACGCTGGCGGATCTCGCACGGGTCTTCGCCGTTGGGGTCCACCGCCACGAACGTCTGCGCCAAGAACTGCTGATCAAGGGTGAACGACTTCAGCGCCGCGTTTTGGCCAGCCTCGTCACCGTCAAACGTGAAGATCACTCGCGCGCCCGTGGCACCCACCTTCAGCTGCGTCGTGTCCCCCATGAGCCGCCGCACGATCTTTGCGTGATCCTCGCCGAACGCCGTGCCGCACGTGGCAACGGCATTCGTCACCCCCGCAAGATGGCACGCCATGACATCCGTGTAGCCCTCCACGACCACCGTGGTGCGCTCGCTGCGGATGGAGCCCTTGGCGAGGTCAAGGCCGTACAGCACGTGCGCCTTCTTGTAGAGCTGGGTCTCGGGAGTGTTGAGGTACTTGGGGCCTTGGTCGTCGTCGTACAGGCGCCGCGCACCAAACCCGATGACGTCACCCGTCACCTCCCGAATAGGCCACACGAGGCGGCCACGGAAGCGGTCGTACACTCCCCGCTGACCCTCACTTACCAGGCCCGACGCTCGCAGCTCGGCCTCCGTGAAGCCCGACTTTCGCAAGTGATCCGTGAGCGCTGACCACCCCTTCGGTGCATAGCCAACGCCAAACATCTCGGCGGCGGCCCTGTCAAAGCCGCGCTCGCGCAAGAAGTCTCGCCCCGTGCGTGCCTCGTCGCTCGCAAGCTGGGCAGCGTAGAAGGACTGAGCCACACGATGAGCCTCGATGAGGCGCTTGCGCAACCCCGGCGTCGGGCCGCTGCGCGAGCCGCCCTGCTCATAGCGAAGCGTGACGCCCGCGCGTTCTGCCAGGTACTCCACGGCCTCCGTGAACGGCAGGCCATCCATGCGCATGACGAACTCGATGACGTCGCCACCCTCGCCACAGCCAAAGCAATGCCACCTGCCAACGCTTGGCCGCACCGTGAACGAGGGTGAACGCTCGTCGTGAAACGGGCACAGCCCCTTAAGCGAGCCCACGCCCGCATTCTTCAACGCCACGTGCTGGCCGATGATCTCGTCGATGGGCGCGCGCTCGCGAACCGCCGCGATGTCGTCACGGTTGATGGTCCCTGGCACGTGCTCACTCTAGTTCTCTGGCGGATAGGCTTGGGGCAGTCTTTGTGGAAAGGAACCGCCGTGCGAGTAGACGCCTTCCTTGCCGACACCGCTGAGGTCGTCAACGGCAAGATCTATGCCCTAGGGGGCGGCTGGAACACCATCTTTGTGCGCCAGTTCCCCGCCCAGCACCGTCGGCTTGCCGTGGCCGTCACCGTGCACGTGCCGTTCACCGACACCAACGTGTCCCACAACCTCGAGGTGACGCTCGTGACAGAGGACGGCGAGACGTACCCCATCGGCCTGCGGCCCGACGATCAGGGCAACCCCCAGCCCGTGCGGGCCATGGGAGGCGAGTTCACGCTCGGCCGCCCTGCACACCTTGCCGACGGCTTTGAGCAAGTGGCGTGCTTCGCGTTCACCTTTGACGGCCTGCGGTTCGACAAGGCGCGGCTGTTGTCGTGGGTGGTGTCGATCGATGGCGAGGAACTGGCGCGGCTGCCCATGCGCGTGCAGAACGCCCAACAGTAGGTCGCATCCTTGAGCGCGTACCTGCACGTCATCTACCCGGCGGTGCTCATCGTGAGCGCGCTTCTGGTTGCCCACGGCATCCTCACCCTCATCGCTGTCGGTACACACAGGTCACTTCAATGGGTGGTGACGGCCACGTGGGTGGCGGTTGTGGTTCAGGGCGCCGCCGTGGTGGTGCTCCTCGTCAACGGAACATCTGCGGACCTCATCCTGGCCATTGGGTATCTCCTGGCTACCGCGGCGCTGCTGCCGCTGCTGGGCATCGGACGGCTCGGCACGCCGGAGGCCGCCGCCGAAGACCCCGACCCCAACCGGCCCATCCTTGCTCCCGACCAAATCGCCCGCGTCGATGCCGGCGCCGCGATTGCCGTGGGGATCGCGCTCGCCGTCGCCTCATGGCGACTCACCATCGTGCTTGGAGCCTGACCTCGTGAATCCCATCGCCCGCATCATCCTGGTGGTCGTGTACTCGATCCTCGGCCTCGCTGCCGCCGGGCGCGCCACCGTTCAGATCCTCGAGAAATTCGATGAGGCGCCCGTGGCGTATGCCGTGTCGGCGCTGTCCGCGGTGCTCTATGTGCTCATCGCGGTGGCGCTGTGGCGGCGGTGGGAGACCGTGGCGCTCGTGGGGTCCTCCATCGAGCTTGCCGGTGTGCTCATCGTGGGCACCCTGGGATACGTCGACGCCGACCTGTGGCCGGACGAGACCGTATGGACTGGCTACGGCAGCGGATACGGGTGGGTTCCCGTACTGTTGCCGCTGGTAGCCCTGTATTTCCTGATCAGGGGGCGTCAGCGTCGGGCAACCACAAACCGGTGATACCAGTCATGCGCGGACTTGTCCGTGAGTGACGCCACCTGGTCAACGGCCACCCGCTTGCGCGCTGCGTCGTTCGCGGCCTCCTCGTAGAGCGCGGCAAAGTGCGGCTCCATGGCCTCCGCACCCCTCGCCTCCAGGGCAAGCACGAGGGCCGACAGCCGATCCCGCTGCTGACGGTAGCTGCCGCGCCGCTCGCGGGGCGCCATCAAGAAGTGCACGGCGATGCCCTTGAGGATAAGCATCTCGGACTGTACCTGGGGTGATATCACCAGGTCGGCGCCGTGACGGGTCAACGGGCCCTTGCCATGCTGCGCCTGAGTGGCCTCAATCACCGCATCGCACAACCGGCCGATGAGCTGGCTCGTCATGTCCTTGAGGCTCGCGAGCGCGCGGTGAGAACCGTCGTATTCATCCATCCACCACGGCTCCGCGCGCAGGCGGTCCAGGGCGTCGCCAAGCTCCGCCTCATCGCCGCGGCCGTACCACTCGCGCACGTGCTGAGCCACGGCGCGCACCTGCCCGTCATCGCGCAGCACGGCGAGCGCAACGTCGTTGTGCACCACAGAATCCTCAACGTCATGGACCGAGTACGCCACGTCGTCGGCGAAGTCCATGAGCTGCGCCTCAAAACTGCGCGCCCTGGGCGCTGTGCCCTGGCGCGCCCACTCGAAGACGGGGCGATCATCCTCGTAAAAGCCGAATTTGCGCGTAGGAGTGCCGTCTTCGCGAGCGGGCGCGTCAGGCTCCGGCCAGGGGTACTTGATGGACGCGTCGAGCACTGCACGCGTGAGGTTGAGGCCCACCGAGGCGCCCGTGACGGGATCCACGGACTTGGGTTCGAGCCGGGTGAGCAGGCGCAGCGTTTGGGCGTTGCCCTCAAAGCCGCCGATGTCCCGGGCCGTCTCATCCAGCGCACGTTCGCCGTTGTGTCCGAACGGCGGGTGACCCAGGTCATGGGCCAGGCATGCCGCGTCAACGACGTCCTCATCGCTGCCGAAGACCTTCGCCAGGCCGCGGCCCACCTGCGCCACCTCGAGGGTGTGTGTGAGGCGAGTCCTAACGAAGTCGCCCGAGCCCGCGCCCAACACCTGAGTCTTGGCGCCGAGGCGGCGCAACGCGCTCGAGTGCACGATGCGCGCCCTGTCGCGCTCAAACGGGGTGCGCGTGGCGCGCTTGGGCGGCTCGTCAACAAAGCGCTGAGCATCCGCGTCCGTGTACCCGGGGGGAAGCTCGCTCACATGGCGATGCTATCGGCTCTCCAGCGCGTGCTCCCCCACCCCCCGCCACCCTCCCTCCCTCGTGTCGGTACATGCGTGCCTCCTCCCAGCCGTCCCTCGCGTGCTCCTCCCTCCTGTCGGTACGTGGGCGCGTGTTCCGGGACCAGAAGGAGCACGTATGTACCGACAGGAGGACGGGAGGGAGGGAGGGAGGGAGGGAGGGAAGGGACGGAGGGCGGGTGTGGGAGGTCTGGGTGGATGGCGACAGTTATCCACAGCACGGCCCGGCGCCGCTTTCACAGCGCGTACGCAGCGGGCACCATCACCCCCATGCCGCTGCTGTCCAAGGTCCCCGACCTCCTGCACGCTCTGAACCGAGAGCCCACAGCAGCACGCGGACGTGCCTTGTGTCACCGCTTTGGTCGAGCCGCACTAGAGCAATCCCGCACGTCTGGCGACATCCACGCATTGCTGCCCCGCATCTACGTTCACCGGGAGCAACGGGAGAGCTTCCGTACCAGGGCACTTGCCGCGATGGAATGGCTTCCACCGGGGGTCGCACTGACGGGGCTCGCCGCATGTGCCGTACATGGACTGCTCGAGCACGACCCGCCCCACCTCAGGGCCGCAGCTCCCTCGCCGCTCCACGTGCGGTCCCCGCGCTGGCTGACGCTCCGACGCTGCATCCGCCCGTCCACCACCGTGGAGATCGATGGGCTGCGGGTGGTGACCGTCCACGAAGCGCTCGTTCACGCGTGGGAGGAGGACCCCACGGGCGCCGGCAGGGAAGCGATCTTCGCCGCGCTGCGCGAAGGCAAGACAAGCGTCGTCAAGATACGGGAGGCGCTCGACTACTACCCACGCGTGAAGGGCCGGCATCGCTTCCTGGGCTTCCTGCGCTACCTCACGGACGGCATGCAGAGCTGGCTCGAATACGTGGGCGCCCGCACCGTCCTGAATACCCCTGACCTCAGCTGCCTGAAATACCAGGAGAAATTCGTGCTCGAGGGCCACGTGTTCTATGCAGACCGCTACGATCCCCGCAGCGGCACGGTGGTTGAGTTCGATTCAGCGCGCTGGCACGGGTCCGCCGAAGCCCGCGCCTACGATGCCTGGCGCGATGAACTCTTTCGCAGACACGGCCTGGAACCGGTCCGGCTGCCGTATCTCGACGTGGTCCGCAATCCACGGGCATGCCGTGCCAAGGTGCGGGCCACGATTGCCCAGCAGCTGGCGAAGCGGCGGGCATATGCACCGCCGTAGGCTGGCGTCATGGGACGTGTCGTTGGATACCTCGCCATGTCGCTAGACGGCTTCATCGCTGGGCCCGCAGACGAGCTCGCCTGGCTTGAGGCGCCCCGTGGCGAGTCGCAGCCTCCCTTCGCCACGGGCGCATGGGCGGCGACGGCACCGGATGGTCTTGAGTTCGACGACTTCATGGTTGGCGTTGGCTGCATCGTGATGGGCCGGCACACGTTCGACGTCGTCGATGCGTTCGACGGCCCGTGGGCCTACGGCGAAGTTCCGCTTCTCGTTGCGACCTCGCGTCCACTGCATACTCAGCGGCCCACCGTTGAGTCCGTCCAGGGTGACGTGGGCGCCATCATCGCCCGTGCGCTGGACCTCGCCAACGGCCGCGACGTTTACGTTGATGGCGGTGCAACGATTCGCTCTGTGCTCGAGGCACGACTGCTTGATCGCCTCATCCTGACCATCCAGCCAACGGCACTGGGCGCCGGCATTCCCCTCTTTGCGGGATTGGCAATGCCCGCCGAGTTTGCCGTTGAGAAGATCCGACGCTGGGGTCCAGGCTTCGTGCAGCTGCACCTCAGCACACGGACGGCCTAACCTCCGGAAACGCTGAGCTCCGCCTCACGCAGTCGCAGTTCGAGATCGGGCGTGATCTCTCGAGTGTCAAGCCAGCCCTCGGGACATGCTGGCCGCTTGGGCGTCCCCTGACGCCCTCGGGCGCCCTCCGCATCCACGCCGGGATATGGCGCATCGCCAAGGTCGTCAAGCAAGCTGCGCAATTCGGTGAGAGTCGATACCAGGCCCAGCGAGCGTCGGGCCTCTCCGCCTACTGGATATCCCTTGAAGTACCAGGCCATATGCTTGCGAATCTCTTGCATGGCCTTGTGCTCATCTCCGCCAAAATGGCGGACCATCAACTCACCGTGGCGGTACACGGCGTTGGCAACGGACGCCAGCGATGGGCGCACGCGCTCGGCACGGCCTTCGAAGGCCGCCTGCAGATCAGCGAACAGCCATGGCCGGCCCATGCATCCGCGGCCCACAACCACGCCGTCACAACCGGTCCGCTCCACCATCGCGACCGCGTCCTCCGCCGACCAGATATCGCCATTGCCCAGCACGGGCACGCTCCGCACGGCGTCCTTGAGCCGGGCGATGGCTTCCCAGTCCGCGGTGCCGCTGTAGTAGTCGGCGGCAGTTCGCGCATGAAGGGCAACCGCCGCGGCGCCTTCGCGCTCGGCCATCACGCCCGCGTCAAGATACGTGAGGTGATCGTCGTCGATGCCCTTGCGCATCTTCACCGTTACGGGAACGTCGCGACGCGAGGCCTCACGGACGGCCGCACGCACGATGTCCCTGAACAGATCACGCTTCCAGGGCAGCACGGCACCGCCGCCCTTGCGGGTGACCTTCGGCACGGGGCAGCCGAAGTTCATGTCGATGTGGTCAGCACGATCTTCATCAACGATCATCTTGACGGCCGCACCAATCGTTGCCGGGTCCACGCCGTAGACCTGCACACTGCGCGGCACCTCATCCGCATCATGCGAAATGATGCGCAGCGACTCCGGCGTGCGCTCAACGAGTGCACGCGACGTCACCATCTCCGCCACGTAGAGACCGCCGCCGTGCTCGCGGCACAGCCGCCTGAAGGCCGCATTGGTGATGCCAGCCATGGGCGCCAGGACAACAGGCGTGGCGATCCGCAGGGGCCCAAGCTCCAGCGGAGGCAGCAGTGCGGACGTGGCTGGCGCGGTCATGACGTCCATTGTCTCAGCCTTCCACCCACCCGCTGTCGGTACGTGCGTGCTGGCATGGAGGCGCGAAGACGCACCCATGTACCGACAGCGTGAGGGTGGAGGGGATCAGGGCCTGCGAGTCAGGGTGCCAGCCTCAGGCGCCGATGAGGCGAGTCGCGAGGTACGCGGAAACCTGCGACAACGCCACGCGCTCCTGCGTCATGGTGTCGCGGTCGCGGATCGTGACCGCCTGGTCCTCAAGAGTGTCGAAGTCCACCGTGATGCAGTACGGAGTACCGATCTCGTCCTGCCTGCGGTACCGCTTGCCAATGGACTGCGTCTCGTCGTAGTCCACCGTCCACGAACCGCGCAGCTCCTTCGCAAGATCCTGCGCAACGGGCCGCAGTGCGTCAGTCTTGGACAGTGGAAGCACGGCGGCCTTGACGGGCGCCAGTCGGGGGTCAAGCTTCAGCACCTGCCGAGTCTCCACACCGCCCGACGCTGTGGGCGCCTCCTCCTCGACGTACGCCTCCACCAGGAACGCCATGAGGGAGCGGGTGAGTCCCGCAGCCGGCTCGATCACGTACGGAATGAAGCGCTCGCCGGAGGTGGGATCGAAGTAGCTGAGGTCCTTGCCGGAATGCTCGGAGTGGGTCTTTAGGTCAAAATCGGTGCGGTTGGCGATGCCCTCGAGCTCACCCCACTCGCTGCCTTGGAAGCCAAACCGGTATTCGATGTCGACGGTCCGCTTGGAGTAGTGGCTGAGCTTCTCTTTGGGGTGCTCGTAGTGGCGCAGGTTCTCGCGGGAGATGCCAAGGCCCGTGTACCAGTCGGTGCGAGTATCGATCCAGTACTGGTGCCATTCCTCGTCCGTACCAGGCACAACGAAGAACTCCATCTCCATCTGCTCAAACTCGCGGGTGCGGAAGATGAAGTTGCCTGGCGTGATCTCGTTGCGGAAGGACTTGCCGATCTGTCCGATACCGAACGGCGGCTTCTGCCTGCTCGCGGACACCACATTGGCAAAGTTCACGAAGATGCCCTGCGCGGTCTCGGGGCGCAGGTAATGCAATCCGGATTCGTCTTCCACCGGACCCAGATACGTCTTGAGCATCATGTTGAAGTCGCGTGGCTCGGTCCACTGGCCGCGCGTGCCACAGTTGGGGCACGGAATCTCGGCAAGGCCTCCCTCGGGCGCCCGGCCCTTCTTCTCCTCGAACTCTTCGATCATCTGGTCTTCGCGGAAGCGCTTGTGGCAGCTCAGGCATTCGGTCAGCGGGTCCGTGAAGACGCCAACATGGCCCGACGCAACCCACACCTGACGCGGCAGAATCACCGAGGAATCAATGCCGACAATGTCGTCGCGGCTCGTCACCATCGCGCGCCACCACTGGCGCTTGATGTTCTCCTTGAGCTCAACACCCAGCGGTCCGTAGTCCCATGCCGACCGCGTACCGCCATAGATCTCTCCGCACGGAAAGACGAAGCCCCTGCGCTTCGCAAGAGAGATGACGTTGTCAAGGCGGGACGGCTGTGCCACAGAGAGCTCCTCACTGGATGAAAGGTTCCGGGCAAGTCTAGTGGCGCACCACACGCGCCCCGTCCCCACGCTCAACGAGCCCCATCGCCCCATCGCCCCCTCGCCCCACTCCGCTCTCCTGTCGGTACGTGGGTGCGACTTTGCGCGCGCGAAGCAGCGCGCTTGTACCGACAGGAGGCAAGGGGGCGCGAGGTGGCGCGCTTGTACCGACAGGAGGCAAGGGCACGGGGGCGAGGCGCGCGCGGAGCACAGCGCCCGCCACGCATCCCCCTTTTTGACAATGATTCTCAATCGCATTACCGTGTTGCACATGAAGTCGCTCACCGCCGCAGCCGCGGTCCTGCTGCTGCTCACGGGATGTACGTCCACGGCGAGCGACAACAACGTCGAACTCACCGTTGTCGCCTCGTTCTACCCGCTTGAATACGTGGCGGAACACGTGGGCGGCGACCTCGTCAACGTGGTGCCGCTCGCCTCGCCCGGCGTTGAGCCTCACGACCTCGAACTGTCGCCCTCCAACGTGCGCCAGGTCGCGAGCGCGGACCTGGTCCTGTACCTCAGCGGCTTTCAGCCGGCCGTCGACGACGCCCTCGTCGCCACCAAGGCCCGCGCCTTCGACGCCGCCACCGCCGTCCAACTACGCGCCTCCCAGCCAGACAACGACCGCTCAGGCGAGGCAATAGACCCCCACTTCTGGCTCGACCCCACCCTGCTCGCCACCTACGCCACCGCACTCGGTCAGCAGTTCGCGCAGCTGGACCCCGACCATTCGGCGACCTACCTCAGCAACGCCACCACGCTCGCCGCGAGCCTGCGTGACCTTGACACCACCTTCACGGACGGCCTCGCCCAATGCGAGCGTCGCGATATCGTCACAAGCCACGAGGCCTTCGCCTACCTCGCGGCACGCTATGACCTGCGGCAGATCGGCGTCGCTGGCGTGGACCCAGAGACCGAGCCCTCACCCGCACGACTCCTGGACATCCGCGACCTCGTGAACACAACCAACACCACCACGATCTTCACGGAATCACTGGCCAACACCGCCGTGGCGGACGCGATCGCCCGGGACACGGGCGCCACCACCGCCGTGCTTGACCCCATCGAATCGGTGGCACAGGGCGACGACTACGCTTCCGTCATGTCCCGCAATCTCGATTCCCTGAGGACCGCCCTTGACTGCGCCTGACCCCACGCCGGGCACCCTGCTGAGCGGTACCGGCATCAGGGTTGCCCTCGGCGGCACCGAGATCCTGCATGGCGTGGACATCGGCGTGCACCGGCACGAGGCCGTTGCCGTCATGGGCGCCAACGGCTCCGGCAAATCCACCCTCACGCGCGCGCTCGTTGGCGTGCTCCCACTGACCGCGGGCGAGGTCCGCTACAACGGCACCCCCATGAGCCCCGCCGCCCGCGCGCGCCTGGGCTACGTGCCGCAGCGCATCAGCGCGGCGGGCGGCGTCTCTGCAACCGCCGCCGAGGTCGTCATGTCGGGGTTGCTGCGCCGCGGTCACCTCCGCCCGCCGCATGATGCCCGACGCCGGGTCCAGTCCGCGCTCGACCAGCTGGGTGTCGCCGACCTCGCCACTCGCGACGTCGGCTCGCTCTCTGGCGGGCAGCAGCAGCGCGTGCTCATCGCCCGCGCGATGGTCCGCGAACCGGAGCTGCTCGTCCTCGACGAACCGATGACGGGCGTAGACCTGCAGTCGCAGGTGGCGTTGGTGCACACGCTGGACCACCTCAAGGCGGACGGCGCGGGCATCGTGGTGGTGCTCCACGAGATCGGCCCGCTCGCGAGCCTCATCGACACGGCCGTCGTGCTCGACCACGGCGAAGTCACGTTCCGCGGCGCGCCACCACAGGACCTCGGCGTCCACGCCCTTCCCGGCCACGAGCACACCCACGCCCACGTGGATCCCCCGACCCCAGCGTCGGGCCCGGTGCTGGAGGTGCTCCCGTGAACCTGCTTCTCGATCCGCTCGTGCAACGCATGCTGATCGCCGGCGTTGTGGTGGGCCTCGCGGCGCCCATTGTGGGCACGTACCTGGTGCAACGACGCATGGCGCTGCTCGGCGACGGGATTGGCCACGTGGCGCTGGCGGGCGTTGCCGCCGGCTGGCTGGCCGGCTCGCTCGCGGGCTTTGCACAACGTGACGCGCTCGCTCTGCCCGGCGCCATCCTGTTCGCGATCATTGGTGTCGTGATCATCGAGCGGATGCGTTCTCGCGGCACCGCGGCCGCGGACGTTGTCATGGCGATCCTGTTCTATGGCGGCATCGCGCTCGGCGTGCTGCTCATTGGCGCCTCTGGCGGCACCAGCACCAACCTGCTCGGCTACCTCTTCGGCTCCATCTCCACCGTGTCATGGGCCGACGTGTGGGTCTCCGTGGTGCTCGCCGGCGTGATCATCGCCATCGGCATAGGCCTGCGCCGCGCGCTGTTCGCGGTGACCCACGACCAGGAATTCGCCTCCGCGTCCGGTTTGCCCGTCAACGTGCTCAACATGCTCGTGGCGATCCTCGCCGCGGTCACCGTCACCGTGGCAATGCGCGTGGTGGGCGTGCTGCTGGTCAGTGCGCTGATGATCGTGCCAGTGGCCATCGCGCAGCTGCTGACCCATTCGTTCAACCGCACCATGTTGCTGGCCATGGGGATCGGCGCGGCGCTCACGCTCGCGGGCATCGCAATCACGCTGTACGTCAACCTGCAGCCGGGTGCCCTCATCGTGGTCATCGGCGTGGCCGCGTACGCGGTGGTCGCCACGGCCACGGCGACGCGCCGCCGCCGAATGGGGGCGCGCGGATGACCGGCGAGCTGCGCATGACGCGCCAGCGCGCGGCCATCCTTGACGCGCTGGGCGCCGGGGACTTCCGGTCCGCCCAGGCCTGGCATGACCTCTTGCGCCACGCCGGCTCCAGCATCGGTCTGGCGACCGTGTATCGCACGCTCCAGTCGCTTGCAGAGGTGGGCGAGGTTGACGCCGTGGTCACCGACAATGGCGAGACGCTGTATCGCCGCTGCGAGCAGCCCGCCCAGCACCACCATCATCTGCGCTGCCGCGAATGCGGCAAGGCCCTCGACATGGACGTCCCCGAGTTTGAGGCGTGGGCGGAGCAGTTTGCCGCGCGCCACGGCTACTCGGACATCGAGCACACGGTGGAGATCACCGGCGTGTGCGCCGACTGCAGCGGCGCGAGCGCCTGATGCCCGGCGTTCCCGCAGCCGTCGCCGACGGCCCGTGGTGGTGGGTATGGCTCTTCCTGCTGGCCGTCGTGTTCTCCCGCTCGCAAGGCACGTATTGGGTGGGACGGTGGCTGCGCCGCGGCCTGACCGGCCGGCCCGACGCTTCGGTGAGCGTGCAGGACAAGCCCAGTGAGCGTCGGGCACGGTGGGCGCGGCGATTCTCTGGGCCCGGCTGGGAGCGCGCCGAGAACTTCCTGGACCGCTGGGGATTCATCGGCATCCCGGTGTCGTTCCTGACCGTGGGATTTCAGACGATGGTGCTCGCGGCTGCTGGGTTTGGGCGCATGCGGTGGGACCTGTTCACCGCCGCGATGATCCCCGGGTGTGCGGCATGGGCCACGATCTACACGGCGCTCGGTGTGGGGCTTGCACAGGCGTGGACCCGGTCGATCTGGCTCTTCGCGGGGATCCTCGTGGCGCTCGTGGCTGCGGCGTGGGCGCTCACCGCGATCAGGCGCTCCCGAACCTCCGATTCCGCTGTGCGTACTCCTCGATAGCTGCCCACAGGTGGGTGCGGTTCACGTCCGGCCACAGCACATCGCTGAACACATACTCGGCGTACGCGGCCTGCCACGGCAGAAAGTTGGAGCTGCGCTGTTCGCCGCTTGAGCGCCAGAAGAGATCGACGTCGGGCATGTCGGGCTCATCAAGGTAGCGCGCGAAGGTCTTCTCGGTGACCTTTGCGGGGTCCAGAGTGCCCGCGGCAGCGGCCTGCGCGATGGCGCGAGCGGCGTCCGCGATCTCGGCCCGTCCGCCGTAGTTGACGCACATCGTCAGCGTCAGCGTCCGATTGTGTGCGGTGAGCCGTTCAGCCTGCTCCAGCTCGTCGATGACGGACTTCCAGAGCTTGGGGCGGCGGCCTGCCCAGCGCACCCTGACACCCCACTCATGCATCTGGTCCCGGCGGCGGCGGATCACATCCCTGTTGAAGCCCATGAGGAAGCGGACCTCGTCCGGGGAGCGCTTCCAGTTTTCGGTGCTGAACGCGTAGGCGCTCACGTGGGTGACGCCCACCTCGATGGCGCCGGCGACCACGTCAAGCAGCGCGGCCTCACCCCTGGCGTGGCCCTCCGTGCGCGCGAGGCCACGCTGCTTGGCCCAGCGTCCGTTGCCGTCCATGACGATGGCCACGTGGCGTGGCACCGCGTCTTGGGGCAGCTGCGGCGGGAGCGCGCCGGACGAATGGGCTGGGGGTGGCTTTGGCGTCACGGTCGCCAGCCTACTTTGCCGCCCCAGCACGCTGTCGGTACACGCGTGCAGGTTCCCGGTCCGGAAATGGCGCGTGCGTACCGACAGCAGGGGCGGGGGCTTCAGGAATCGCGATCCACGAGGGGCAGCGACCGCACCCGCTTTTCCAAGTGGTACTGCGTGTACGCGGCCACGATGCCTGCGGCGTCGCGCCGATCACGGGCCTCGGCGCCGTCCACCACGCTCCAGTCGCCCTCGAGAAGCGCCGCAAGCAGCACGAATGTACCGACAGAGGGAGCGGCGGCGCCGGTTGGGCGGCAGTCCTCGCACACCGCGCCACCCTCGGCGATCGCGAACGCGCGGTGCGGTCCAGGCTTGCCGCACACCGCGCAGTCGGTGAAGCTCGGCGAGTACCCGGCAATCGCAAGCGATCGCAGCAGGAACGAGTCCAGCAGGCTGCCCGGGTCATGATCGCGGCGGCTGAGCGCGCCCAGCGCGCCGTGGAGCAGGCGATACTGCTGCGCGGCCGGCTCCTTCTCGTGGTCCACCAGCTTGTCCGCGGTCTCCACCATGGCCGTGGCCGCGGTGAACAGCCCATAGTCCTCGGCGATGCGCCGCGCGTACGGCTCGCGCATCTCCACCTGGCTCACGATGTCGAGGCTGCGCCCCTCATACAGCTGCACATCCGCGAGCATGAACGGCTCCACCCGCGCGCCAATCCGGCTCGACGTGCGCCGCACGCCCTTCGCCACCGCGCGCACCTTGCCGTGGTTCTTGGTGAGCATCGTGACGATGCGGTCGGCCTCACCCAGCTTGTGAGTGCGCAGCACGATCGCATGGTCTCGATACAGGGGCACGCTCCATTGTCCCCGCTCGCTGCCCGCCCGACGCTATGACGAGGCCGTAGGCGACGTCGCCGAATCCTCGGTGGGCGATTGGGTCCCCACGAGCACCTCTATGGCGGCACCCTCGATCGCGGCGTGAATCTGTTCTTGGGTGGGGTTGGCAGGCAAGTCCTTGAGAACGGTCGCCGGATCGGCGAGCACGGCGACCGTGCGCACCACCACGCTCGAGTCCGCGTCCGTCACGAGCACCGCTCGGCATGCAATACCGCCCGCCGCACTCAGCGCATCCTCTGGGCACACATCGCTCGTGACATTCACTCCCCCGGTGGCCGCAAGCACGGCGTCCTGTGTGGCGTTCGCGACGTCGAGGAACGAACCGGAGGGGCTGCCCTTCCAGCACTGCGCGACAAACGGCTCTGCGGGTGCCTGGAACGAGCCGCCAATCGCGTTGCCCGTGCCACACGAGAAGCTCGTCAGGCCCTGTGAGGAAAGATCTGGCATTTGCCCGGCAACGGTCTTCGCGGCGGCATCGGCGTCACCGCCGGAACAGCCAGCAAGGATGCCAAGCATCGCCCCCATCGCCACCACGATGCCGGCACTCCGGCGCATACGGTTCGCTCGCACCGCCTCATGGTACGGGCACTCGACCTACGTGCGGCACACGCCGCCTACCCCGCAATGAGCCCACCATGATCGGCGACGGGATCCACACGGGGCAGCCGCGCCATTCTGAAGCCGTTCACGAGCCCGGCCATCGCGGCGAGCAACGGGATGAGCATCGCCACCTGCAACGCCAGGTGACGAGCATCCGCATTGATGGAAAGGATCTCGTCTTGCACCTGCGACGGTTGGCCCTCGAGCAGTCCCGCGAGTTGGGTGTCGGTCATAACCTGTGCGTCCTGGTCCAGGCTGTGCGCCACCTGTTCTTGCTGCTGCGCCGTGAGCACATCACTCGCCGAGGCAAGCGACGTGAAGGTGCCAGCGAGCGTTGCCAACATGACCGCGCCACCAACGGCAAGTCCAAAGGACAATCCAAAGGAGCCTGCCGCGGAGTTCACCCCGGCGGCCTCGCTCACTCGCTCCTGAGACACGGGCGCCAGCGTGTAGTTATTGAGCTGCGATACAAGGAGCCCAAGCCCACAACCGGTGACGGCAAGGGGAAGCGCCAAGGCGAGTCCACCGTCGGCCCGGGGAACGAGCGGAATGATGACGACCACGCCCACCACAACAAGCAGGAATCCCCACCGCACGAGGGTCGCAGGCGCCGCGGCGCCCGCCCGGCGGCCCGCGATCAGTGCTACCGCGAACATGCTCAGCGACAGCGGTGCGAGCGATAGCCCTGCCTGCAGCGCGTTGTACCCGTGGACCATCTGCAGGTAGATGGGAAGCACGATCATCACGCCACCCAGCGCGATCTGCTGCATCATCTGTTGCGAGATGCCAAGGCGGAACTGTGCGGAGCTGAACAGCGTGGGGTCAATCAGGGTGGCGCGCCCGCGTCGATGCGCGCTACGCAGCCACCACACAAGCCCCGCCATCGCGAGCGCGCCCACGGCAATGAGGGCACCCACCGCCTCGCCGCCTTCTTGCCACACGAGTATTCCCAACACGATGCCACCCATGGCCACAACGGACAGCACCGCACCCACAGGGTCTACGGCGCGTTCGCCCGTGAAGGGCACGTCCACGACGAGGCGAATGCCGGACAGCACCACGGCGATGACCACCGCCTCAAGCAAGAAGGCGATGCGCCAGGACAGGAAGGTCGTGAGGACCCCGCCGAGCAGCGGGCCCACAGCGGCGGCGATGGCCGCGGCGGCGCCCACCAGCGCGTACACCCGGCGCTGCATGTCGCCCTCGAAGTTGCCGTGGATCAGCGACTGCATCGCCGGGAGCAGCAGCGACGCGCCAAGCCCGCCGACTACCGCCCACAAGACGACGATCGCGGTCACGGACTGCGCGAGCGTCATCGCAAGCGCGCCCACCGCATACCCGAGCAGCCCCAGCACGTAGGCCCGCTTGCGGCCGATGAGGTCTCCCACCTTGCCGCCGATGAGGATGAACGCGGCCGAGACCAGCGCCTCCAGCGCGATGGCGGATTGGACGCTGCTGACGGTGGTGTCGAGGTCGTGCACCACGGCGGAAATGGACACATTCATCAGCGAGGTGTCGACCACGAGCACAAACATGGCCATGGCGAGGAGCAACGCCAGCCGCATCGGCTTCGCTGGGGTCACCTGCTGTGGCGCACCCGCCATAGGCACGACGCTACTCGCCCGACGCTGCGGCGGCGCGGCGAAAGGGTCGCCGCAGCGTCGGGCGGGCTACCGCACGCGGCGGTTGATGGCCGAGATGATGGCCTTGAGCGAAGCCGTGGTGATGGACGGATCGATGCCGACGCCCCACAGGATTTCGTCGTCGATCTGGCACTCGACGTAGGCGGCCGCCACGGCGTCGCCACCACCGCTCATGGCGTGCTCGTGGTAGTCGAGCACCTCCACGCGCGCGCCGCGGCCCTTGAGCGCGGCCACGAAGGCGGCGACGGGGCCGTTGCCGGAACCCTCAATGGTGACGGTCTCGCCGCGGTCGGACACCTCGGCGGACAGCGTGTCCGGCCCGGCGTCGGAAGAGGACGTGCGGGTCCCCAAGAGTGCGAACCGTCCCCACTTCTTGGCGGGGTCTGTTGCAGGGAGGTACTCATCCTCGAAGATGTGCCACAGGTCGTCGGCGCTCATCTCTACACCCGAGGCGTCGGCAGCCTGCTGAACAACGCGGCTGAATTCGATCTGCAGGCGGCGCGGGAGGTCAAGATTGCGCTCCGTCTTGAGCAGATAGGCAACGCCGCCCTTGCCGGACTGGCTGTTGACGCGGATGACCGCCTCGTAGGAACGGCCAACGTCCTTGGGATCGATGGGCAGGTACGGCACGGCCCACACCATCTCGTCCACGGTGACGCCATGGCGCTGCGCCTTGGCCTCCATGGCCTCGAGGCCCTTCTTGATGGCGTCTTGGTGGGAGCCGGAGAAGGCCGTGAAGACGAGGTCTCCGCCCCACGGGTGACGCGGGTGAACGTCGATTTGGTTGCAGTACTCCACGGTGCGGCGAATCTCGTCGATGTCGCTGAAGTCGATCTGTGGGTCGATGCCCTGGCTGAACAGGTTCATGCCGAGCGTGACGAGGTCCACGTTGCCCGTGCGCTCGCCATTGCCAAAGAGGCATCCCTCGATGCGATCCGCGCCGGCCATGTACCCCAGCTCCGCGGCGGCCACGGCCGTGCCACGGTCGTTGTGCGGGTGCAGGCTCAGGGCCACGGCGTCGCGGTAGTCGAGGCGGCGGTTCATCCACTCGATCGAGTCCGCATAGACGTTGGGGGTTGCCATTTCCACGGTTGCTGGCAGGTTGATGATGACCTTGCGGTCCGTGCTGGGCTTCCACACGTCCATGACGGCGTTGCACACGCGAACCGCGTACTCGAGCTCCGTGCCCGTGTAGGACTCCGGGCTGTACTCGTAGAACACGTTGGTACCAGGCACGTTGTCTTCGTACTTCTGACATAGGCGCGCGCCTTGGGTAGCGATGTTCTCGATCTCGTCCATGTCCGCGCGGAACACCACCTCGCGCTGCAGGATGGACGTGGAGTTGTACAGGTGAACGATCGCGTTCCGGGCGCCCTTGAGCGACTCGTAGGTGCGCTCGATGAGGTGCTCACGCGCCTGGGTCAGCACCTGAATGGTGACGTCCTCCGGGATGCGGTCTTCGTCGATGAGCTGACGCACAAAGTCGAAGTCCGTCTGACTGGCGCTGGGGAAACCCACCTCGATCTCCTTGTAGCCCATCCGCACCAGGAGGTCGAACATGCGCATCTTGCGCTCTGCGTTCATGGGCTCGATGAGCGCCTGGTTGCCGTCGCGCAGGTCAACGGCGCACCAGCGCGGCGCCTCGGTGATGATGCGGTTGGGCCAGGTACGGTCCGGGAGGTCTACGGCGATTTGCTCGTGAAACGGGACGTACTTGCGGATGGGCATGGGCGAACGGGTCTGGTCGCCGCCCGTGTAATAAGTGGGGTTCATCTCGATGTCCTTTAGCTGCTCTGGCTGTCTCTTGAGGGTTCTTCAGCCGGCACACCAACCACCGCGACGAGGATCCGGCCTGACTAGGCCTCGTCGCGGCAGCGAAGGAGCAGCGAGCGTGCACGCATGACGCCCACCCTACCGGACCCTCACGCTGTCGGTACACCGGTGCTTCTTCCCGGGCGGGAAGAAGCACCGGTGTACCGACAGGATGTTGGGGCGGGGGTGGGGCGGGGGCCCGGTGCGAAAAGCACGGGTGTACCGACAGGATGTTGGGGTGGGGCGGGGGCTAGAAGCCCAACCGGCCCATTTGCTTGGGGTCGCGCTGCCAGTCTTTGGCGACCTTCACGTGGAGGTCGAGGAACACCCGCCGTCCCAACAGCCGCTCGATGCCCGCGCGCGCGGTGGCACCCACCTCTTTGAGTCGAGATCCGCCGCGGCCGATGATGATCCCCTTCTGGGAGTCGCGCTCCACAAAGAGTTGGGCGTGAATCTGCAGCACTCCGCCCTCCTGCGGCTCGAGCATCTCCTCCACCACCACCGCTATCGAATGCGGAAGCTCGTCGTGGACGCCTTCGAGCGCGGCCTCGCGAATGAGCTCGGCAATGCGCACGTCTTCGGGCTCGTCTGTGATCTCCCCTGTGGGATACAACGCCGGGCCGGCCGGAAGGCGCTCGATGAGCACATCGAGCAACACGTCCATCTGCACATCCTTGACCGACGACACCGGCACGATGTCCGCAAAGTCGCCAAGCGCAGACACCGCGAGCAGGTGCTCTGCGACGCGCTCACGAGAGACCTTGTCCACCTTGGTGACGATCGCGACAACCGGCGCGCGCGCATCGGCGAGCTCGCGTGCGATCCACTGGTCACCCGGCCCAACCTTCTCGTCGGCCGGCAGGCAAAAGCCAATCACGTCAACCTCGGCAAAGGTCTCCCGTACCAGGTCATTGAGTCGCTCCCCCAAGAGGGTGCGCGGGCGATGCAGCCCAGGCGTGTCGACGATCACCAGCTGCGCATCGTCTCGTGTCACGATGCCGCGAATGGCCCGGCGCGTGGTCTGTGGCCGCGACGACATGATCGCCACCTTCTCCCCCACCAGCGCGTTCATGAGCGTGGACTTCCCGGCGTTGGGCCTGCCCACAAAGCACGCAAAGCCCGATCGATGTGCAGCGGTCTGGCGGTCAGTCATGTGGAGTCTCCTCACGTCGGGCGATCACGGAGGACAACCGCTTGCGCCGTCCCTCAAACCTGTCTGCGGTAAGCGTCAACCCGTGCACGGTGCCGCGTGCTCCCGGAATGGGCACACGCCCTATCGCCTTGGACAACAACCCCGCCACGGTGTCCACGTCATCATCGTCGATGTCGACGTCAAACAGCTCACCCAACGCGTCAAGCCCCATGCGTGCCGGCACGCGGTAACCGCCCGCGGCAAGCGGCTCGGGTTCGAGCTCCGGGCGGTCGTGCTCGTCGGTGAGCTCGCCAACGATTTCTTCGAGCGCATCCTCGATGGTCACGAGCCCCGCCACTCCCCCGTATTCGTCAACGACGATCGCCATGTGAAACACGTCGTCCTGCATGCGACGCAGCACGTCGTCGACCGCAAGCGACTCGGGGATGAATTCCGGCGCCCTCATGAGGTCGTCGACCGGCTTATCGAGCGCCGCTGGGGTGTCCCACGTCTCGCGCACCACGTCCTTGAAATACAGCACCCCAACGGTGTCGTCAACGTCTCCGTCGATGACGGGCACTCGCGAGAACCCGGAGCGCAGGAACAGCGACAGCGCCTTGCGCAACGGCGTTCCCACCTGCACCGTGATCATGTCGGTGCGCGGCACCATGACCTCGCGCGTAAGCCGTTCACCCAGATTCACGACGCCCTCGACGAGTTCAACGTCCTCCTCATCGAGCGCCTCATGCGCGCGGTCCACGAGATCCTCTGGCTCGGCTAGCGCGGGCGCGCGAAGCGCAGGGACCACGCGCCGCACCGGCGTGGTGAGCACGATGAGCAGGCGGGCCAACGGCGCCACGGCACGCACCGTCACCTCGGGGTAGGTACGGCCCACTTGGCGCGGAATGGCGCGCACCACAAGGAGCGACAACGCGGCGGCAACAAGCGCGGCTACCAGGGAGAACAACCACCCTGGCCACCCGAGTGCCTCGCCCATTCCCACCGCGAGGAGCGTCCAGCACACAATGCCCAGCGCCTCGAGCGTGGCATAGGCAACGGAGGCCGAGTTGTCGGTGTCTCCCGGCGAGGCGGCGAGGCGGGCCGCAGCGGTGGGCCGGCCGTCGGGCCTGCGCGCGGACGCGAGGCGCCGTTCATCGGCATACGGCAATTGTTCAAAGGCGGCAATGACCGCGTGCAAGGCGCCAGCGCTGATCAGCGCCAGCACGCCGACGACGATGAGGACCAGAACGTCGGTGCTCGTCATCGCTGCGCGAGGAAGGTGAGCAGCAGCCGACGCTGCAGCGCGAACATCTCCTTCTCCTCCTCGGGCTCGGCGTGGTCATAGCCCAAGAGGTGGAGGATGCCGTGCGTCGTGAGGAGGAGCATTTCCTCCTCCGCGGAGTGGCCAGCGGCGCTCGCCTGCCGCGCCGCGACGGACGGGCACACCACAATGTCGCCGAGCAGCCCCGCGGGAGTGGGCGCGTCGGCGGTGCCCGGCCGCAGCTCGTCCATGGGGAACGACAGCACGTCCGTGGGCCCCGGCTCATCCATCCACTGAATGTGCAGCTGCTCCATCGCGGGCTCGTCGACAAACAAGATGGCGAGCTCGGCACCGTCGGCGATGTTCATCTCACGCAGCACGAACGCGGCGAGTTCGGCGAATTCGACCTCATCGATCGCCGCATCTGTCTCGTTGTTGACATCGATCACGGGGTGTCCTCCTTGCGCCGGTCGGCGGCGCGGTGCGGTGCGCCTGGCCGACGCTGTTGACGGTCGGGCGCTTGGCGCGACTTTGCCTCATCGTCCCTGGCATACGCCGTGATGATGTCGCTGACAAGGCGGTGACGCACCACGTCTTGCGCGGTGAGCTCGCAAAAGCCAATGTCGTCTACTCCGGCGAGAATCTCCCGCGCGGCCCGCAGTCCAGACTGGGTGCCTCCGGGCAGGTCTACCTGGGTGATGTCGCCGGTGACGACCATGGTGGAGCCGAACCCCAGGCGGGTGAGGAACATCTTCATCTGTTCCCGGGTGGTGTTTTGCGCCTCGTCGAGAATGATGAACGCGTCGTTGAGGGTGCGCCCGCGCATGTAGGCGAGGGGCGCCACCTCGATGGTCCCGGCCTCGATGAGTTTGGGGATGGACTCGGGGTCCACCATGTCGTGGAGCGCATCGTAGAGCGGGCGCAGGTAGGGGTCGATCTTCTCGGACAGGGAGCCGGGGAGGAAGCCGAGCCGCTCCCCTGCTTCCACGGCGGGCCGTGTGAGCACGATCCGATTGACGCGCTTGCCTTGCAAGGCCGCAACGGCCTGCGCCATGGCGAGGTAGGTCTTTCCGGTACCTGCGGGGCCGATGCCGAAGGTGATCGTGTGCTTGTCGATGGCCTGCACATAGGCAGACTGCCCTTGCGTCTTGGGCCGAATGGTGCGCCCTCGACTGGACAGGATGGACTTGGACAGCACAGCAACGGGACGGTCTTCTCGCGCACCCGCCGAGGAGCCACGGAGCATGCGCACGGACTCGCGCGCAACGTCGGGAGTCAGCGGTACTCCCGCGGCAACGATCGCGCGCAGCTCGTCAAAGGCGCTGGCGGCCGCGGCGACGTCGACATCCTCCCCCGTGAGGGTCACATGGTTGCCGCGCACGTGCACGTCCACGGCAGGGAAGGCACGCTCCAACTCTCGCAAGATCCCGTCCCCGGCGCCCACGAGCTGCGACATTGCGCCGGCATCGTCCACGACGACCACGCGGGACACGCTCACGCGTCCCACCCAAGACTGCCGCCGTTCATCACGTGGCCGTGCACGTGAAACACGGTCTGCCCCGCCGCGGCACCCGTGTTGAAGATCCATCGGAACTCGCCGCCACACTCTGCGTCGGCGACTTGCTGAGCCACGGCGGCCATGTCCGCGAGTGCGCCGGGATCGGCGGCCGCCAGCGCGGCAACGTTGGGCTCATGGTGCTTGGGGACCACGAGCACATGCACCGGCGCCTTGGGTGCGATGTCGCGGAAGGCGATCACCGTGTCGGTCTCGGCGACGACGTCGGCAGGAATCTCACCGGCGACGATGCGGCAAAAGAGGCAGTCCGTCATGGTCCAAGCCTAGGCGGTGGCCCACGTGCCCCGCACTGCCGCCAGCGCGGCGATGGCCGCGGGGCCCGCGGACGACGCGCGCAACACGTGAGGACCCAGGCGTACCGACAGCGCTCCGGCGGCGGTGAAGGCGGCAACTTCGCCGTCCGTGATGCCTCCCTCCGGACCCACGATGAGCCACACTGGCCCGGTGGCACCGTCCGTGACCGCCGTGGTCAACGGCGTGGTCGCGGACTCGTGCAGCACCAACACGCACACGCCGGCAGCCGTGGCCTCGCCGATGCTCCGAGCAAGGTCCGCGCTCGTCACGAGCGGGTTCACGTGCGGCACGAAAGCGCGGCGGCTTTGCTTGGCCGCGGCAAGCACAAGTGCCCGCCACTGCGCGAGCGCCTTGTCCACCTTGGGGCCGCGCCATTGCACGATGGACCGCTCGGCGGCCCACGGGATCACCTCGGTGACGCCCAGCTCGGTGGCTCCCTCTACGGCCTGCTCGTCGCGGCCGCCCTTGGCGAGCGCCTGTACCAGCGTGATCTGGGGGTCGGCATCGTGTGAGATGCGCTCCACAACGGCCTCGAGATGACCGTCATGTACCGACACGATGTGGGCGCTGGCGCGGGTTCCTGCTCCGTCCACGAGGTCCACCGCTTCCCCCACTCGCCTGCGCTGCACGGTGATGGCGTGCCGTGCCTCCGCCCCGGCGAGCGTCAGCACCGATCCGGCCGTAGCGTCGGCCGCCTCCGCGCAGACAAAGACGGGTGCACTCACCTAGCGCCCCATGAAGGCGTCGCGGAGCCGTGCAAAGACCCCGTGCCCGATGGGCGTCAGCGTTGCCTGCGGCATTTCCTCGCCGCGCAGCGCGGCGAGCTGGCGCAGCAGCTCCTCTTGCTCCTCGGTGAGGTCGCCCGGCGTGAGCACGTCGAGGTGCACGTAGAGGTCACCGCGACCGCCTCGCTGCAGCCGTCCAACACCAAGCCCCTTGAGCTTGACGGTGGTTCCGGAGTGCGTGCCGGGCGCCACCTCAACGGCCTGCTCGCCATCGAACGTCTCAAGCTCGAGCACGGTGCCGAGCGCCGCCGCCGTCATGGGCACTTCAAGCGTGCAGTGAAGGTCGTCGCCCCGCCGCTCGAACACCTTGTGCGCCGCCTGGCGAATCTCCACGTAAATGTCGCCCTTGGCGCCGCCTGCGATGCCCGCATCGCCAACCTGCGGCATGCGGATTCGCGTGCCGGTCTCCACTCCGGCAGGGATGTCGACGCTCATCGTGTGACGCGCATGGGTGCGGCCGCGACCGGAACATTCGGTGCACGGGGTGGCGATGGTGGTGCCGTAGCCGCCACACATGGGGCACGGCGACGTGGTCATGACGTTGCCCAAGAGCGAGCGCGCCACGCGCTGCAGGGAGCCGGTGCCATTGCATTGGCGGCAGGTCTGCGGCGAGGTTCCCGGCGCGCAGCACGAGCCGTGGCAGGTGTTGCACTCATCGGCAAGGTCCACCGTGAAGGTGCGCGACACACCGAACACAGCCTCCTCCAGCGTGACCTCCTCATGCACCAGGGTGTCGCCTCCGCGCTGCACGCGCGAGGCAGGCCCACGGCGCTGCTGTCCCCCACCAAAGAACGTCTCGAAGATGTCCTCAAAACCAAATCCCTGCGGCCCGCCCGACGCTCCACTCGCCGCACGCGGGTCAACGCCCGTGTCGTACTGGGCACGTTTTTCGGCGTGGCCCAGCACGTCATAGGCGGCCGCGACCTCCTTGAAGCGCTCTTCACCCTCAGGCCCGGCGACGTCGGGGTGAAGCTCGCGAGCGAGCTTGCGATACGCCTTCTTGATCTCCGCCTCGGTGGCGGAGCGCGGCACGCCGAGCGTGGCGTAATAGTCCTTCACGTACGTCCTCTTCACTTTCGCGCGTTGACGGTCAGGCCTCGACGGCCTTCGACAAATAGCGGGCCACGGCGCGCACGGCCGCCATGGTGCCCGGGTAGTCCATGCGGGTGGGACCCAGCGCCCCCACGATCGAGGTAGCGCCCGGGCCATAGGCGCTCGCCACGAGCGCCGCGCCGCGCAGTGACGCGGCATGAGTCTCGGCGCCGATGCGCACCGCGACGTCTGGGGTGTCTGCCGCCATCTCGTGGAGCAGTTTCAGTAGCACGACCTGCTCCTCGAGGGCGTCGAGCAGTGCACCAACGGCGTCGGGCTCAAAACCGCCGCCCGCAAGATGCGAGGTGCCGGCGAAGACCACCCGCTCCACGGTGCCGCCGCGAGCGGCACTCACCACGGCGTCGGCCACCGCGCCCGCCCAAGGCGCCTGGCCGGGCCGAGCCACCCAGGCGGCCAGTGACTCGGCCAGCGCGGCGGGGCGCTGACCGTGGGACTGCTCGTTAAGTTCGCGAGCGATGCGCTCAAATTGGTCGTCGCTGGGGGTCTCGCCAAGCGCCACGGTCTGCTGCTCCACGCGCGCATCAGCGGACACCACCACCACGAGCGCGCGGTCAAGACCAATGCGCACCAGTTCCACGCGGCGCACCGCCGCCTCGCGCAGCGACGGGTACTGCACCACGGCAACCTGACGCGTGAGCTGGCTCAGCAGCCGCACCGAGCGCTCCACCACGTCGTTGAGGTCAGCGGCCTCCGCGAGAAAGGTAGAAATGGCCCTGCGCTTTGGCTCCGGAAGGGAGGCGGCCGCCAGGTGGTCTACGAAGGCGCGGTAGCCCTTGTCCGTGGGGATGCGCCCCGCAGAGGTGTGGGGCTGCGTGATGAGGCCCTCGTCCTCGAGCGCTGCCATGTCGTTGCGGATGGTCGCAGGGGACACACCCAATTCCGCACTTGACGCCAGCGCCCTGGACCCCACGGGCTCCGACGTGGCCACGTAGCCCTCGACGATGGCGCGCAGCACCGCTTGGCGGCGGTCTTCGCTCATCGTCCCTCCAGGCGGCGATCCGGACATTGGCACTCGGCGTGCGTGAGTGCCAATTCTACGCCGCATGCCCACGGGCCCCAGTAGCGTGTGCGCATGAGCTACTCGCCCGCGACCGGCCCGGACTCTTCGCTTGCGGGGTTCGCGCACCTTGGCGCCATTGTGGGGCCGGTGATCCCGTGGCTCGTGTGGCTGGCCAGGCGCAACGACGATCCGTTCGTGACACGCGAGGCCGCGAAGGCGACCAACGCGGGCATGGCGTTCCTCATGGGGTTCGCCGCGGCGACGCTCATTGACCTGTTCGTGCCGCTCGTGGGCTGGGTCGGCAGGCTCGCCCAGGTGGCGATCATCGTGGTCGCCGTGGCGCTGTGCGGAAATGCCTTTCGGCGGGTGCGCAGGGGCATACCCACCTCGTACCCGGTGCAGGTGAAGGTTGTCACATTGGGCGAGTGACGGGGCGTCATATGTACCGATGCGTGGTTGTTCGCTAGTGTGGGCGCGTTGGTGACCCACGACGCCGTGGCAGCTAAGTCCCGGCTGGTCCAGGCGGTGCGGGTAGCCAGCACCCTGTCCGTTCTAGTGCAAGGTGACCAATATGAGTGAGACTCCTCCCCCTCCCCCGCCGCCCGCGGCCGCACCGCAGCCACAGCAGCCGATGTCCCAGTCCGACGAGCGCCTCTACGCGACGCTCGGCCACGTGGGCATCATCATCGTGGGCTTCCTGGCCCCGCTCATCGTGTGGCTCATCGGCAAGGAGCGCAGCGAGTTCGTTGACGACCAGGGCAAGGAGGCGCTGAACTTCTCCATCCTGATCACGATTGCCTACGTCGTCGGCTGGATCACGTCGGTCATCCTGGTCGGCTTCCTGATCCTGCTTGCCGCGCTCGTGCTGAGCATCATCTTCTGCATCCAGGGAGCGATCGCCGCCAACAAGGGCGAGCGTTACCGCTACCCGTTCAACTGGCGCATCATCAAGTAGCTCGCCAGCGCAGCATCAGGGTTATCCCCTAACCGTGGGGCCCCGGAATCCGGTTCATACCCGATTCCGGGGCCCCACGTGCGTGTGCAACAGTTGACGGGTGAGCGAACAGCAATCCGTTGACCAGCAGGTTGTCCCCCGGCCCCAACCGATGTTTGAGGCCGACGCGCGCACCTGGGCCACGGTGGTGAACCTCGCGGCCGTTGCGGGATTCGTGTTGTCCGGTGGCACGTTGTCCATCATCGCGATCCTGCTGATCTGGCTCATCTATCGCGAGCGCAGTGCCCTCATCGACTTCCACGGCAAGCAGCAGACCAATGCCGCCATCACGCTGCTCGTGGTGACGATCGCGGCCGTGGTGGGCACGTTCGCCACGCTGTTCATCGGCGGCATCGTGTTCATCCCCTTGCTCGCGGCGTACGGCCTGTACGTGCTGGTGGTCTCGATCCTCGCGGCCGTGGCGGCCCATCGCGGCGAGTACTACCGCATGCCGCTGATCATCCGCTTTATCCGCTGACTCAGCTGGCCTAGGTCAGGGTGCGGACCACGTGGTCGGCGAGGAGCCTGCCCCGCAGCGTGAGCCGCAAGGTGCCAGCAATCGCCGCGGGCCCCTCGAGTAGCCCATCCGCGATGAGCGTGGCGATCGCGGCGCGCTCGGCACCCACGAGGCTCGCCGGGACGCCCTCCGAGAGCCGAATCCGCAGCATCACCGATTCCAGCGCCAGGTCCTCGTCCGTCAGGTCCTCTTCCCCGCCAAGGGGCAGTTCCCCACGCTCCAGCACGTCGGCGTACGCGCGCGGATGCTTGACGTTCCACCAGCGCCTCGCGCCACGGCCCGCCACCGGTCCCAGATAGCTGTGCGCACCCGGCCCTATGCCCCACCAGTCCTGGCTGGTCCAATAGGCGATGTTGTGTCGACACCGCTCCGCGTCGGTGCGCGCCCAGTTGGAGACCTCGTACCAGGCATATCCGGCCGCGGTCAGGGCCGCATCCGCGGCCTCATACATGTCCGCCTGCGTATCGGGATCGGTGGGAGCCACCTCGCCGCGGCGCAACTGCGCACCCATCTTGGTTCCCGGCTCAATCACCAGCGCATAGGCACTGATGTGACCCGGTTCCAGGGCTATCGCCGCATCAAGGCTCGCCCGCCAGTCATCTCGCGACTCCCCCGGCGTGCCATAAATCAAGTCAACGCTCGTGGCAAGACCTGCCTCGTGGGCCCACTCAACGGCGCGCGCCACATTGGCAGGCTCATGGGTGCGCTCGAGCGTGGCCAGCACGTGCGGCACCGCGCTTTGCATGCCAAGAGACACGCGCGTAAACCCGGCCGACGCGAGGGTTGCGATGGACTCCCGCGTCACCGAGTCCGGGTTGGCCTCTGTGGTGACCTCCGCGTCGGCGGCCAGGCCCCAGGTCTGCCGCACGCCGTCGAGAAGGCGCGCCATAGCGTCGGCCGGCAACAGGGTGGGTGTGCCGCCGCCAAAGAACACCGTGGAGGCTGGCCGCGCCTCGCGAGCCATGGCCTCACCGGCGAGGCGCATCTCGCGCAGGGCGGCGTCCACGTAGCCGGCGGGTGTGGCGCCGCCCAGCTCGCCCGGTGCGTAGGTGTTGAAGTCGCAATACCCGCACCGGACGGTGCAGAACGGCACGTGAATGTAGACGCCGAAGTCTCGAGAGGGCTCGGTGCGCAAGGCGCTACTTCTTCTTGCCTTTATCCGAGCCGTCGTCCGCCGTGGACAGCGCGGCGATGAACGCCTCGGGCGGCACCTCAACGGACCCGATGTTCTTCATGCGCTTCTTGCCGGCCTTCTGCTTCTCGAGCAGCTTGCGCTTTCGCGAGATGTCGCCGCCGTAGCACTTGGCGAGCACGTCCTTGCGGATGGCGCGGATGGTCTCGCGCGCGATGATGCGAGAGCCGATCGCCGCCTGGATGGGCACCTCAAACTGCTGGCGATCGATGAGGTTCTTGAGCTTACCCACCATCGACAGCCCGTAGCCGTAGGCGGCATCCTTGTGCACCACGGCGCTGAACGCGTCAACGGTCTCGCCCTGCAGCAGGATGTCCACCTTCACGAGATCGGCGGCTTGATCGCCCGCGGGCTCGTAGTCGAGCGAACCGTAGCCGCGCGTGCGGGACTTCAACTGGTCAAAGAAGTCGAAGACCACCTCCGCGAGGGGCAGCGTGTAGTGCATCTCCACACGCGCCTCCGAGAGGTAGTTCATGGTGCCCATGACGCCACGGCGCTCTTGGCACAACTCCATGACCGTGCCGATGAACTCGCTCGGCACCAGGATCGATGCCTTGACGATGGGCTCGCGAACCTCGCGAATCTTGCCGCCAGGGAACTCCGACGGGTTGGTCACCGTGATGACCTTGCCGTCCTCCATATGCACCTCGTAGACCACGTTGGGGGCTGTGGAGATGAGGTCCAACCCAAACTCGCGCTCCAGGCGATCGCGCACGATCTCAAGGTGCAGCAACCCCAAGTACCCACAGCGGAAACCGAAGCCCAGCGCCACCGAACTTTCGGGCTCATACACGAGCGAGGCGTCGTTCAGCTGCAGCTTGTCGAGGGCATCGCGCAAGACCGGGAAGTCCGAGCCATCGAGCGGGAACAGACCCGAGTACACCATGGGCTTGGGGTCGCGATAGCCGCCAAGGCTTTCGGTTGCCCTACGCCCCGCGAGCGTCACCGTGTCACCGACCTTGGATTGCCGCACGTCCTTCACCCCGGTGATGAGGTAACCCACCTCGCCCACACCGAGGCCCTTCGTCACCACGGGCTCCGGGCTGATGACGCCAATCTCGAGGAGGTCATGGGTGGCGAGCGTGGACATCATGGCGATCTTTTCGCGCGACTTCAGCGCACCGTCAACCACGCGCACATACGTGACCACACCCCGGTAGGTGTCGTACACGGAGTCGAAAATCATGGCGCGCGTTGGAGCGTCGGCATCGCCAACGGGTGCCGGAATGTCGCGCACGATGCGGTCAAGCAACGCGCCCACGCCCTCACCCGTCTTGCCGCTCACGCGCAGGACGTCATCCACATCGCAGCCGATGAGCTGCGCCAACTCGGCCGCGTACTTGTCGGGCTCCGCGGACGGGAGGTCGATCTTGTTGAGCACAGGGATGATGGTGAGATCGTTCTCGAGCGCCAAGTACAGATTGGCGAGCGTCTGCGCCTCGATGCCCTGCGCGGCGTCCACGAGCAGAACGGCTCCCTCACACGCGGCGAGCGAGCGCGACACCTCATACGTGAAGTCCACGTGACCTGGAGTGTCGATCATGTTCAGCGCGTGCGCCTCACCGTCCACCGCCCACGGCATGCGCACGGCCTGCGACTTGATGGTGATGCCGCGCTCGCGTTCGATGTCCATGCGATCCAAGTACTGCGCCTTCATCGCACGCGGCTCCACCACTCCCGTGAGCTGCAGCATGCGGTCTGCAAGGGTCGACTTGCCGTGGTCAATGTGCGCGATGATGCAGAAGTTGCGGATGCGCTCCGGCGCGGTCGAGGCGGGCTCGATGCGGGGATCGTTAGGCACGGCGGTTCCTTGCGTGTGGAGGGGGGCTCTATCGTCCCACGCCCAACGCCCAGCTTGCGCCTCATGTCGAGCCGTGGGATGCCGATATACAGGCGGACACATCCAACGCTGGGAGTGACATGAACCCGCTCGACGCCGTGGTTGACGACGCGCATATCGCGTTGTTTCAGCACGCCCCCACGGGCGTGGCCGTGGTGTCCCCCTCCGGAGTCATCGACGCGCACAACGCCGCGCTCTCCCGATTGCTGGGCCACGCCGAGCTGCGCGGCCGAACCCTCACCGACTTTGTTCACAGCGACGACGTTGCCCGGCTGCGTGAGGCGTTTGCTCAGCTTGCCGCGGGCGACCTCGACTACTCACAACACCAGGTGCGGCTGATGCGCCGGCCCGCAGACACGGTGTGGGCCAGGCTCACGGTGTCCCTCCTGCCCGGAACGGACAGCTGCATCGTGCACGCCGAGGACGTCACCGAGGTGCGATGGGCGCACAACGTGCTGGAGCGTCGGGCCTTCTACGACCACCTCACCGGGCTTGCCAACCGTACCCTGCTGATTGACCGACTGCGCGTGGCTCTCGAGGCGCACGCCTCCCGCGACACCACCGTGGGAGTGATCTACCTCGACATGGACCACTTCAAGGTGGTCAACGACTCGTTAGGGCACGAGGCAGGCGACGCGATGCTCGTTGCGCTCGCCAGCCGACTCCAGCAATCGGTGCGCTCCGGCGACACCGTGGCGCGCCTGGGTGGAGATGAATTTGTGGTCGTGCTCGAGAACGTCGCGAGCCAGGCCGCCGCCGAGGGCCTGCTGACGGCCGTGACCCAGGCCCTTGAGGTGCCGCTCGTGGTGGAGGGGCATGAGGTGGTGCCCACCGTCAGCGCAGGGCTCGCCATGGCGGAACCGGGCATCACGGCCGAGGCGCTCGTGCGCAATGCCGACATCGCCGCGTACAGCGCCAAACAGGGCGGCCGGGCACGCGTGGCGGTCTTCACCCCCACACTGCAGAACTCGGCGCTGTCCAGGTTGTCCATCGAGTCTGAACTGCGCACCGCCATCCGCGAAGGCGAACTCGTGGTGCACTACCAGCCCGTTGTGGAACTCCAATCACGCACGGTGGTGGCCTTCGAGGCGCTCGTGCGTTGGCAGCACCCTAACCGCGGGCTGCTCATGCCAGAGGAGTTCATCGCCGTGTGCGAAGAGGCCAACCTCGTGGTGCCGCTCGGCGCGTATGTGCTCCACGAGGCGTGCGCCTTCCTCGCGGCAAACCCGCTGTTTGGCGGACGGGTGTTCGTCAATGCCTCCACTCGTCAGATTGGCGAGGCGGACCTGACCCGGTTTGTTGCGTCTGCCCTGGCAGAGTCAGGAATCGCGCCACACCGGCTGGGCCTGGAGATCACCGAGTCCGGCATGCTGCTTGCCGCCCACGACGCGAACGCGGATCTCAGCCGCCTCACCGAGCTGGGAGTTGATCTGATCGTGGATGACTTTGGCACCGGCTACTCCGCGTTGTCATCGGTGCTGCAAAGCCCCGTCGCCGGTCTCAAGCTTGCCCGCGAGTTCACGCTGCGGCTGGGAGACCGTTCCACCGGGGACCGCATCTCCACGACCATCGCCGCGCTGACCCGGAGCCTGGACATGTATGGCGTGATCGAGGGTGTGGAAACCGAGGCGCAGTACGCGCTGGCGCGCCAGCACGGCTGGACCTTTGGCCAGGGGTTCCTGTTTGGGCATGCGGCACCGGCCGCGGACATCGCGTTCCACGATGACGGCACGGTGACGGTAGCCACCACCACCCTTCACGCTGTCGGTACATAGCGGTCGAATCCCGGGCCCAAGACAGCACCCACGTACCGACAGGCAGTGGGGGCGGCCGGGAAGGTGTGGTGGGGGCGGCGGGGAAGGTGTGGTGGGGGCGGCCGGGTGGGGCGCTAGGCTCCGGTGGCGTGGAAAGTTGGCAGGTAGCAGCAGTGGGTGCGGTCGCGGCCACGCTCGGCATCCTCTCCCGGCTCCGGCGCTCCGCGAAGGCGCCCAAGCAGCGCCTCGTGCGCCCACGGGCCCCCTATCCCGGAGACTACGAGGGCCGTGTGAGCCTCGAGTACCAGCCCCACCTCGATGGAGCCCCCGATCCCGGCGAGATCGTGTGGACGTGGGTTCCGTTCGAGGAAGACCACTCGATGGGCAAGGACCGTCCCGTGCTCCTCATCGGACGCGACGGCAACTGGCTCTTGGGCCTCATGCTCACGAGCAAGGACCACGACCACGACGCCCGCCACCGCGAACGCTGGCTCGACATCGGCACGGGCCCGTGGGACGCGAAGCGGCGGCCATCCGAGGTGCGGCTCGATAGAATCATCCGCATCGATCCCGGTGCCGTGCGTCGTGAAGGCGCCGTGGTGCCGCGCTCCACCTTTGACGAGGTGTCACGCTCGCTTTTCCGCATCCACAACTGGTAGACTGTTCGATCGTGTGCGCGGACGCGCGCCCGTCCAGATTTTCTTCTTCCCTAAGTATTCCGAGGATTCACGTGGCAAACATCAAGTCCAAGATCAAGCGCATCGGCACCAACGAGAAGGCGCGCCAGCGCAACGTTGCCGTGAAGTCGCAGCTCAAGACGCACGTGCGCAAGGTGCGCGAGGCCATCGCCGCCGGCGACAAGGCCGCCGCACAGACCGCCCTGCAGACCGCGTCCGTCAAGCTCGACAAGGCCGCCTCTAAGGGTGTCATCCACAAGAACCAGGCCGCGAACCGCAAGTCGGCGCTCGCCAAGCAGGTCGCGGCCCTCTAGATTTTCGAGCCGGCCCCGGATGCGCCGCTCGCGCCTCCGGGGTCGTTTCATGTGTCCCAGGAGGCTCTCCCCATCGTGGCCGAAACCTTCAGCCCCGTGCCACGCCTGTGGCACTTGCCGCTGACCGGTCGCCACGCGGGTGCCGCCCGCACACGCATCCTGCTTGGCCGACAGGGAATCTTCACCGCTGCCCGCGAACTCGTCGCCTATGAGCTGCTCTTCCGCGCTCCGGGCCGCCTCGGGTTACGCATCGATCTGTGGAACCAGCGTCAGCAAGACCGCGCCACGGAGCATGTTATTGCGGCAGCGTTCCACCACGGCGCGGACATCGCGCCCGACGCGCCGGTATCGATCAACTTCACCCGTTCGTATCTGGTGACGCATGCGGACTTGCAGTGTGACCCCGCCAAGGTAGTGGTGGAGGTCGTTGAAAGCGCGTTCGCCGATGACGCGCTTCGCTCCCGGCTGGCGGGCCTTAAGGCGCAGGGATTCCGCATCGCGCTCGACGACTTCATCGGCACCCGCTCGCAAATGGACCTGCTAGAGCACGCCGACTTCGTCAAGGTGGACTTCCGCGACCTCACCGCTCGCGGCGCGGACCTCGTGGACCGTGCCCGCCAGGGCGGCGCGAGGCTTGTTGCCGAGCGCATCGAGACGCGCGACGCGCTGGCACAGTGCCTCGGACTGGGGTTCGACCTTTTCCAAGGGCATGCCTTTGAGCCGGCGATTCTCGTGGACCGCGGCTGTGCAGAGCCTGACTACTCAACGGATGTCACCGCCTAGGACGCGAGCTCCGCAATGGTGCGCACCACGCGCTCCAACACAAACTGGGGCGCACGAGAGGCTCCCTTGACGTCGGCATCGGCCTGGGCCGTGGCCTCGATGGCCTGCGCCAGGCGGTTTGCGTCCCATTTCACGAGTTCCTTGCGGGCCCTATCCACTTGCCATGGCGCCAGGCCCAGCTCGCGCGCATCAACGCCTCCTCGCCCACGCGCGGCGCCTACCTTCACGAGGGTGCGCAGCTTCACCGCGAGCGCGGCGATGAGCGGCACCGGATCGGTGCCCGTCTCCACGGCATGCCGTGCAAGAGACACCGCGCGCACGGCGTCGCCGGCTATCGCCGCATCCGCCACCGCATACCCGGTGGCGTTGACGCGCGTGCCGTAGTACCGGGCAACGGCGGCATCGTCGATGGCACCGTCCACGTCGCTCATGAGTTGGGCCGACGCCGCGGCAAGCTCGGCGACATCGGCACCCACGGCGTCCACGAGCGCCCGCACGGCCGACGCCGAGGCCCGCCGGCCCGCTCTGCTGAACTCACTCGCGACGAATGAGGCAAGCTCCGCATCCTTGGTCACGGCAGGGCAGGTGTACTCCACCGCGGTGCTGCGCAAGGAGTCGAGAAGCTTCTTGCCGCGCACTCCACCACGGTGGCGGATGACGACCACCACCTCGGGATCGGGAGCGGCGGCGTAGGCGAGGGAATCGGTGAGGAATGCGTCGGTCATGGACTCGGCACCCTCCACCACCACGAGTCCCGGCTCAGCGAACAGCGACGGGCTGGTGGCCGCGAGCAGGTCTCCCGCGTGATAGCTCGAGGCATCGAGCCGGGTCACCGTTGGGGTGGTTCCGGAGTCGCGCATGAGGTGCGCGATGCGTTCCACTGCCCGCTCGCCGAGCACGTCTTCGGGGCCATAGATGAGCACCACGGGTGCGGGCCGCGCGCTGTGCCACGTTGGCTCAACCGGGCCCTTTGCGCTCGCTCTGGCTGCCATGCGCCTAGCCTGCCATGTCGGTAGGACACGAGGTCACCAGGCCGGGCCCCGCGGTGATGACAACGTCCCCACACAGGTCGGTGCGGACGAGGGTGCCCACGCGCGCGCCCCACATCTCCAGTGCACCGGGCGCGGGATGCCCGTACGAGTTGCCCGCCCCCACGCTCACCACTGCCACCCTGGCGCTGACGAGGTTGGCGAGCGCCTGCTCTTGGCGATCGGAGCCGTGGTGAGGGATCTTGACCACATCCACCACGAGCGGGCCGAGCCCACGGGCAAGGTCGCGCTGTCCCTCGTGCTCCAGGTCTCCGAGACCCAACACGGTGATGCCATCCACACTCGCGAGGGTGACAATGCTCGCGTCGTTAAGGCCGGTGCTGCCGTCGCCGAAGGTGTCACGCTGCGGCGCCAGCAAGGTCACCGAGAGGTCGCCCACCACCTCGCGGTCGCCCGCATGGGCCACCGTGACGGGCACGCCGGCGGAGGCGAGAGCGCGTGTGCTCGCGGTGGGTTCCGCCGCTTCCGCGGGCGAGATCCACGCCGCCGTCACCGGCGTCTCGTCGAGAATCTGCGGCAGCGCACCCTCGTGGTCCTCGTGAGGATGGGTGATGATGAGCAGGTCGATGCGCCGCACGCCATAGCGCGCCAGGCAATCCGCTCCCGCCCCCTCCCCTGGGCCCACATCGATCGCCACCGCCGAGTGTG